>JAEIGA010005464.1_pt1 | contig 19412 bp, 16 predicted proteins | sample 9270691 | NCBI WGS metagenome assembly JAEIGA01 (sample SAMN17057246, study PRJNA624740) | gut metagenome | biome: biome; isolation source: fecal sample | host: Bos grunniens | place: China: Xizang | collected 2019 | reverse complement strand
CCGTCCGGGTAGTTTACATCGGAATATATCTTTTTGCCCTTAGTAGTGAAAAAGAACATCTCTCCGCTATTCTTATCGAAGAACTCCTTCGTACTCTCATAGTAAGTGATATCAAGTAAATGCCAATAGTCCAGACCTGCTCTCTTAAGTTTTTTGTCATCAACAGTAAATCCCATAGGCTTCACGAGGTGAAGCCTTGAGCCTGTGGCTGCACATGTGCGGGCAATATTTCCTGTATTCTGTGGGATCTGAGGCTCAAGTAACACTATATTGATCATGATATATTCTTATTTTCTTTCTCTTTAATTTCTGTGTCTCTCAGCACATCAAGTATTTTAAATATTGCCTCAAGTGGGTTTTCATCATTTAGCAGACTGATGGCAAGATATTTTTTCCCTTTTGCGGCATAATAAACCCTTCCTGGAAGCTCAGCAACAGCCCTTTTGATCTGTTCATTGTTAAACGAATCACAGTATAACATTACAGAGTCACGCTGCTGCCTGATCTCATATATTCCAAGCCGCGCCGCGTTTGATCTCGCAGATGAAACAGAGCAAAGCAATCTAACACATTCAGGCAAAACTCCAAAGCGGTCTCTTAGTTCTTCAACCACCTCATCGTAATCAGCTTTGCAAGTGATATCTGCAATTCTTTTATACATCTCAATCCGATTCTCATTATCCGGAATATAGCTTTCCGGAATATACGCTGAGATCTGAAGATCTATCTTGCATTCTTTTTCAGTCTGAGGTGCCGGCAATCCCTGTTCATCACGGACCGCCTGTTCAAGTATTCTCACATAAGTGTCATAGCCAACGTTTTGAATATGACCGCTTTGCCTTGCAGACAATACGCTTCCAGCTCCGCGGATCTGCAAGTCTCTCATTGCTATTTTAAAGCCGGATCCAAATGAGGTGAAATCCCGTATAGCAGCTAATCTTTTTGCAGAGACCTCAGTTAATATTTTGTCCTTGCGGAAAAGGAACCATGCATACGCACGCCTGCTGGAACGTCCTACTCTTCCCCTAATCTGATACAATTGGGCAAGCCCGAGATTATCTGCATCTTCAACAATGAGAGTATTGCAGTTTGCCACATCTACACCCGTCTCTATAATAGTTGTGCATACAAGGATATCGCATTCTCCTTCTACCAGCCTTTTCCAGACGCTGGATAGCGCTTCCTCGTTCATCTGTCCGTGAGCAACTTCTATTCTAGCCTCGGGAATCATATCTCTAAGCTTAGCTGCTGTTCGATCGATCGTTTCCACTCTGTTATGCAGGTAGTATACCTGTCCGCCGCGGCTCAACTCTCTCCTTATTGCATTACGCACTGTAGACTCATCATATTCAGCTACATATGTTTGAACCGGATGTCTGTCCACGGGAGGGTTCTCAATGACGCTCATATCACGTATTCCGCTCATAGCCATATTTAGAGTACGCGGGATAGGTGTTGCGGACAAAGTAAGCACATCAACATTAGGAAATTTCTCTTTTAATTTTTCCTTATGTGCTACTCCAAATCTCTGTTCCTCGTCAACTATTAGCAATCCAAGTTTTCGGAATTCCACATCCTTTTGAAGAAGCCGATGCGTTCCGACAGCAATGTCTACAGAACCATTTCGTATTCCCGCAACACCAGCTTTTATCTCTTTTGGGGAAGCAAATCTTGAAAGCATTGCAACCTTGATAGGATAAGCCTCCATTCGCTCAAGAATAGTGCGGTAGTGCTGAAGGGCCAGGATAGTAGTTGGGACAAGAAAAGCTACCTGATATCCATCTGAGATGGCTTTAAATGCAGCTCGCAGCGCTACTTCCGTCTTACCGACTCCAACATCCCCGCACAAAAGGCGATCCATAGGTTTTCTTGACTGCATATCACTCTTTATTTCATCAGAGCTCCTAAGCTGGTCCTCAGTCTCTTCATACGGGAAGCGCAGTTCAAAATCTCTCTGCCAATCCGTATCCTCAGAGAACATTATTCCCTCTGTCTTTTCTCGTTTGGCGTAAAGCTCTATGAGCTCCTTGGCCATCTCGCGGACTGATCGATATACTTTTTGCTTGGTCTTTTGCCATTCACCTGAATTTAATCTGTCCAGAGTCACCTTCCCATCATCTTTGGAAGATACATATGGGCTGACCATATCCAGACCGGTTACAGGAACATATAATGTGTCTCCATCCCTATATCTTATCTTTATATAATCTGCAACATATCCATGGTGATCGATCCGATTGATACCATCGAAAATACCTATTCCATGGTTGCGATGAACAACGTAATCTCCCTTTTTGAGATCCTCTAGGCTACCGAATGCTTCAGAGGATTTTCTTGTACGTCTGGAAGACCGACTGACTTGTTTAGCTTCATTAGAGGAGGTAATCAGCACAAGTTTCATCGGAGCTATCTCAAATCCTGAAGACAACATCCCTTTCATAACTGAGACTTTCCCTACAGATGGGAAACCTTCGTTGCCGGTTTCAGCAGCTATTCCCTCAGCTATGAGATCATCGCAGAGTGCTTTCGCGCCTCTGTCTGTTCCTGCAAAAACTACCGTTCTGTATCCGGCATACAAATATCCCTGCAGATCCTCTTTCAGAACAGCTACTTCCCCGGACCATCGCGGGACTGCATTTGAATTGAGATTGATAACAGTTTCAAGAGGTATATCTCCGACCGACCGCGGAAATACATCACATAAAATACGGTTTCTTCCTGATATTACGCTTTGATAATCCGCATAATAATTCCCAAGGACAGGGTCAAACATTCCATTGGCAGCAAGGGCTTCCATATCAAAAGAATAGCGCTCCATTGCAGTCTTGAAACGTTCTTCCAGTTCTTTTGGCTCAGCTAAAAACAAGACAGCATCAGGCAGATAATCAAGTACGGTCTCTGGACTGTCATAACAAGCTGCCAGATATCTGTCCGTACATACCGGCAGTATCCCTTCGCGCAGATCTGAAAGATCACGTTTTACTGCTTGTTTAAGCTGTCCCTCAGGTATTCTCTCGAAAAAAGAACCAATGAGCGCTACTGCATTCTCACCCAGGGATATCTCTCTTGCCGGAGGTATTTCACACCTTACCCTATCAACCGTTCTTCTTTGAGTATCTGTAGCAAATTCAGATATCCTTTCTATTTCGGTATCGAAAAATTCTATACGTACCGGGAAATCACGATCAACAGGGAAAATATCCAAAATTCCCCCACGTTGGGCATACTGACCGCGGCCTTCAACTCTGTCGCACCTGGTATATCCGGCAGATATCAATCTGGCACATAAGGGGCGTATCTCCTCATTTTTCCCTTTTTCTAAAACTATTCCTCTGTCCAGATATACTCTTTTAGGCATTGTCAAAAGACAAAGTGCTTCTACAGAGCAGCAGACAACCTTGAGCTGCCCTCTAGCTGCCTTACCTAGTGCAGTAAGTCTGGCTATCTCCTCGTCATGTGATATTCCTTCAACATCAAGCAATGTTACCTCTCGGGAGGGAAGTGCCTCTACTTCTGCCAAACCGAGGGCTCTCATATCTTCGGCAGCCCTATATGCGTCGCCGTCATTATCACATACAAAAATAACAGGCCTGGCCGATCTTTCTGCAAATGCTGCTGCCATAATCGTTCGATGTATCTTATGAACGCCGAAAAGAGCCGAGACCTTTCCTTCTCTTCTAACAGAATTACATAATACTTTTATTTGTTCACTTCCGGCTATTTCCTGAAGAATAGTCATTTTATCTTCCTTTTCCGTTATATTTGCTCTGAGCTAGAGTAAACTCCCCGTGTACCATAAGGTCAACAGCTGCTGCTATATCCGGATAGCGATTCTGAACTGCCTCCATATCAGTTTTAGATGGTTTTCCCAAAACATAATCAACAAGTTCATCACCTGAAGGCGCATCTCCTCCAATGCCAATACGTATCCGAAGGAAGCCATCACTGCCTAATTGAGAAATAATACTTTTCAAACCATTATGTCCTCCGGCAGATCCCTTTTCCCGTAAACGGATAGTACCAGGCAAAAGAGTTATGTCATCACATAAGATAATTACGTGATCAGCAGGAATCTTGTAAAACTTAGCTGCTTCAACCACACTGTTGCCGGACCGGTTCATATACGTCATGGGTTTCAGCAACAAAGCCTGCTCATCACCATATTTTGCAATTGCAGTTAATCCCTGAAATTTGCTTCTTGTTATCTCGACATTTTTTTCTTTGGCAATATGATCAAGCGCAAGAAAACCCATATTATGTCTTGTGCCTTGATACTTCTCATCCGGATTGCCAAGTCCAGCTATTATCCAGTTCACACCACTCTTTTTACGAAACCATTTACTAAACATATGTTCTTCCCTCGTACACACGACAAGCCCCGAGATGTGATGATCTCAGGGTGTCTTTTTTATACTTTATTTCTTTTTTAGTCGTCCAACTTGAGGACAGCTGTGAATGCTTCACTGGGAACTTCTACGCTGCCAAACTTACGCATGCGCTTCTTTCCCTCTTTCTGCTTCTCAAGCAATTTCTTTTTTCTTGAAATATCACCACCATAGCATTTTGCGAGAACATCTTTCCGCAATGCTTTAACTGTCTCTCTGGCGATGATCTTTCCCCCCACTGCAGCTTGAATAGCAACTTCAAATAACTGCCGCGGTATATATTCTTTCAGTTTCTCTGCAGTCTTCCTGCCTCTGGCATACGCATTGTCCGCAAAAACTATGAATGACAGAGCGTCTATCGGATCCCCAGCTATAAGGAAATCCAAACGAACCAGTTTGCTCTCCCTATATCCCTTCATCTCATAATCAAATGAGGCATAACCTTTTGTCCTGCTCTTAAGAGCATCAAAGAAGTCATAGATTATCTCTGCAAGAGGAAGTTCATAATGAAGATCTACCCTGGTCTTATCAAGATATTGCATATCATAGTAGATCCCCCTGCGGCTTTGGCATAGATCCATGATGGCTCCAACATATTCCGTTGGTGTCAGGATATGGGCATCGACAACAGGCTCTTCCGTTTTCGCTATAAATGCCGGATCTGGATATGACGTTGGGTTATCTATCTCAACGACATCTCCGTTTGTGAGTGTTATGCGGTAAACAACGCTCGGAATAGTAGTAATAAGATCAAGATCGAACTCTCTCTCCAGACGTTCAGTGATTATCTCCAGATGCAGCAGACCTAAGAATCCGCATCTGAATCCAAAGCCAAGAGCGCTCGATGTTTCAGGTTCATATGACAATGAGGCATCATTAAGCGACAATTTTGCCAATGCGTCTTTGAGAGATTCGTAATCAGCACCATCTGCTGGATAAATACCGCAAAAGACCATGGGGACTGCCTTTCGATATCCGGGAAGCGCTTCATCACATGGACGGTCTGATAAAGTTACTGTATCTCCTACTCTGGTGTCTGCCACATTTTTAATACTGGCTGTGATGTATCCAACCTCTCCTGCGGTGAGTTCCTGGCATGGCTCCATAGAAAGAGCCCTCATATGTCCGACTTCCACTACCTGAAATTCCGCTCCAGTTCCCATCATCCTGATCTTATCTCCCGGATGTACGGCCCCATCAAAAACGCGTATATATGTAATTACCCCTTTATAACTATCATAAGAGGAGTCAAAAATGAGGCACTTCAGCGGAGCATCTGGGTCACCCTTTGGCGCAGGTATATCAGTGACTATCCTCTCGAGAACTTCATCAACATTTGTCCCTAATTTTGCCGAAATAAGCGGCGCATCATCAGCAGGGATACCGACGAAATCCTCAAGCTCCTCCTTGCATCTTTCCGGGTCAGCAGATATGAGATCTATTTTATTTATGACGGGCAATATCTCCAGATCATTGTCTACTGCTAGATATGCATTAGCTAAAGTCTGCGCTTCTACGCCCTGAGTAGCATCCACGATAAGAATAGCACCTTCACATGCGGCAAGAGACCGGGATACTTCGTAGTTGAAGTCAACGTGCCCTGGAGTATCAATCAGGTTAAATTCATATGTGTTGCCATCTTTTGCCTTATATTCCAGAGAAACAGCACTTGCCTTTATGGTAATGCCTCTTTCCTGTTCAAGGTCCATCCCATCCAGCAGTTGTCCGCGCATATCGCGCGACGAAACAGACCCCGTCAGTTCCAGAATACGGTCTGCCAGGGTAGATTTTCCATGATCGATATGAGCGATTATGGAGAAATTACGGATGTAGTTTTGTTTTTTATTAGTCATGTGCATATATTATAGAAAAAAGCCTCTGTTACGACAAGAGTTTCCGCACCTCTAATACGATGGATTTCGAATTGTATAACAAGCCATTAATGTTGAAAACCCGCCTTGAAAGTTGATTTTTGACTGCAAATCGACTATTATGAGACCATGGATGAGAATGAGATAAAGACAAACTTTTCCTTCGAACCGGAAGAAGAAAACGCCGTTACATGGGAAGCTCCGGTGGACGTGGACTTGGAAGCTGAGGAAGAGACTGAGAAGGAGGTCTCTGTTGAAGAAGTTCGCGTAGAACCTGAACAGGAGATCGCTCCATTCCCTAAAACAGACTATGATTCCGTTTCCAATGAGGATTTTGACTTCGACGCCGCTGTTACAGAACAGATAACAGCCCAGATCGAGGCATTTTACAGCGCACGGGATACTCAGGAACAGAAAACATCTGGAGACTCCCCCATGCCTGCCGCACCAAAACCAGTTAAAAAGACCTCTTCTGAACAGTCGCCTAAAGCGCGCAAAGAGGAAATCCAGAAAAAACGAGCGACCAGAAAAGCCTCTGAAACCCAGAAGAAAAAGAGAATGCGCAGACTGCTGTTTTTCGGAGCTATTTTCCTCATTGCTTTCGTGATCGGAATCACTGCTTTAGTAGATCTGGTACGGGTTCTTGTCAGAGGAAGGACCTATAACATTGGGCCCCTCCCAAGAGAAGAAGTTGTCATCCATACAGTTCCCGTATATTATGACTACACACTTCCGGTATTTGAATCTTCTCCCGTGCAGGACAGTTATTTCTCAGATGCACTATTCTTGGGAGATACTCGGGTGCAATGTTTGGATCTATATGGTGTCGGCAATTTCAAGACTCTGCTTTACGGCACCTCAATCAACGTGTCAAATGCCTTGTCTTATGATTGTAAGAGTTCAGACGGTACAGATGGAACACCGAATGATAAAGTCCTTCTGAATAATTATGGCAAGATCTACCTGAATTTTGGCATCAACGAATTAGGGTGGCCAAACTCTGACTCATTCGCGACCAACTACAGACTATTGGTAGAGGAACTTAAAGCTAAATGTCCTGACAGCGTGATCTACATTTGCAATATTATGCCGATTTCCAGATTGCGCGACGGAAAGAACCAATATGTAACCAACGACAGGATAAAATCGTACAACATTCTTCTTCAGACTGTAGCAGAAGATACCAAAACATATTATCTGAACTGTTACGAAAGCATTGTTGATGAAGAAGGTTTCCTGCCTGCCGAACTCAACAGCGACGGTATCAACCTTTATGAGGAAGGATGCCAGATCTGGTACAATTACCTCAAATCTCATACTGTAAATCCGGAGGATTATTCAAATTGAAAAAAACAATAGCTATTATCTTTGCATTAATTATGGCATTCGCACTTGTCTCATGCGGTGAGTCAAAATCCAGTTTCACAATGGACACCAAAGCGCTTGTGGATGATCTTCATAAAGCTCAGCTTTTCCTTGATACTTTGACCCCGATTTCTGAGAGTGCACTTAACAAAGTCATCGGTATCAAAACAGATCACGTAGTCGATTTTACTTATGAAATGGGAACCGGTGTTACTGGTGAAGAGCTTTGTGTCATTACTTGTGACAGTGAAGATGCTGCAAAAGAGGTATTTGAGCAAGTCAAGGCACACAGAGATGACTACATCAAGCAGTACGAAAGTTATGCACCAGATGCAATTCCGCGTATGGAATATGCTGTTTTGGAACAGAAAGGTGTTTATGTCGTATATGTTGCTGCAGAAGCAAACACGATGGCCGTATCTATTTGTGGCGAATATCTTAAATAAGTCGATTATATTAAAGAGCACAGGATGAATCCATCCTGTGCTCTTTTTATTTCACATAAGTTATGCGGTTTCCGGTTCTTCATAGTTCTTTACAGCTACGATATGGTATTCGTCCCCATCGCGCTCAATAACATATGTCATGTTTTTGACGAACACCAGCTTGTCTTCTGCATTAGCAGCCGGATCCAGTATTATGCTCTGGTCATATTGCATATATGCAACAGTCAGTATGCGTCTCTTTCCATCTCGTTCTATATTAGTGATCTGCGGAACGCTGTTACCTATCAAACTGGTGATAGGAATGATATACGTATCGGTTTCAGTATCATAAACGAATGTAAGATCTGCATCAACGACATTGGAGTGCTCGCGAAGATTATCTTCACCATACATCTTAGAGAAATATCTGTCCACTTCAACAGACGGTATCATCATCTGTTCATATTCGTTCTTGGTGTATTTCTCAGTGTCCTCTCTCTGGAGTACAGCCCATATTGCTGACTCCACCAGAATATTATTGTCAGCATCTTTAACCGATTCAAAAGGAATCGGATTCAAACCTACTAGCGGAGATATCAACTGTGTATAGGCATCTATATCATCCGCGGGATTCAATTTACTGTTGATAAGCCGAATCGATGTAGTCACTACAGCAATAACCCCTATCACAGCAAACATAAGAAAAATGAATCCGCGTATCTGCCTTGCTCTGCGCTTACGGCGTTTGATTCGCTGCAATATCTTTTCCTGACTTATAGCTTTTTTGTTTTTCTGGCTTTTTGCCATATTAAACTTCCTCTGTTAATTAAAGTTTCTATATACCACACAAGTATCAGATAGCCTGTCGTTAAGAGTCCTGTGATCTTTCCCAAGGACGAGCAGATTACCAACAATTGTAAAATCAGACAGGAATTTCCCAAATGAAGCCCGGAAAAATGACTGCCACCAGGAAAGCGGACCTCCAGTCTCCACATCTACAACATTAAGGCGAAGTGCTAATTTGCCAAGAGTAGACCCTGTCCATTTTACCATTAGTGTCTGATAGACAAGGACAAATAATGTCCAGAAGCACATTCCCAGTGGTATATCAAAAAAGAACGGCCGGTTTGCCAGGTCACTGAATAAATTCACGCTTGCGATGTAACCACAAATACCGATGAATAATTCCAAGGCTCCGTCGAGCATCCTGGCAAAAAATCTTACCCAAAAACCGGCAGGAAGCCAATGATTCGCTTCATATAACTGCTCTGCCTGTGATTTCCACACTTTAGGTATCTGCGCAACTATTTCTTGTGGAGCAGATGTGTCATAATAGGCAAACGCCTGTTCTGTTTCGACGGTCTGCTGAATGACTGGTTCTTGCCCCGGACTGTAAACTTCGTTTTCTTCAAAGTCTTCTTTATTCCCAGCTTCGCTGCTGTCAAAACCAGTAAGGATAACAGGCCTCTGTGTTTCTTGCGGTTCGATTTGAACATCTGTCTTCTTGAAAACATCGTCCTGCTCCTCCGTGATCATATTATTGATATTCTCATCCTGCATGGAAACGAACCTCACCGTTTCTCTCTTCAAGCATCTTTTTCAAGATCTGAACATCACTCTGAGGAATGGCCTTAATAATATTGCCTAATAAAGTTGAATACCATGCCTCTTCGGCAACATATGGATAATCCTCATACATCACTCCGAGCTCATCTTCAAAAGCATATAAAGAATCATCGCATTCAATGATCTCATCAATAAGGCCATTTTTCAAAGCCTGAGTAGCTGTATATGACCTTCCGTCCGCGATCTTGCGAAGCTGATTGCGGTTGATACCACGAGCTTCCTGTACTATATCGAGGAATCTCTCATAGTACTCATCCACTTCGGACTGAAGGATATTTCTCTGCTCATCAGTCAGGGCATTATACATATTACCCATTGCTTTGTTTTCTGAAGAACGGATGTATTCCACCTTAACGCCGAGTTTGCTGGCAAGTTCGGAAATGTCCATCATTTCAATGTAAACACCTATGGACCCGACTTCCGCAGTACGTTCTGCAGTTATATAATCTGCAGCCGATCCAATATAATACGCACCAGATGCCATTAAACTCATACACCCTGCTTTTATTGGACGTCCGGTTTTCTCCTTGTATTCCATGAGAGCTTGATAGATCTTATCGCTGTCATATACAGATCCGCCGGGGGAATCAATAGCTAGGAAGATTCCCTTATTAGCATCGTCCTCCGTTATCTCATCGATATAATTGCAGATCGTGTATGTGGAAAGGGTCACTTCATTCCCAAAAACGTCGTAAGCAGTTTCTCCAATAGTGCCGTAAATATTTATAACCGATACATATGGTTCATTCAGTATCGATTCAGCGCCATTGCCGAAGCCTTTGAAAAATCCTGAATAACTCAATCCAAATATCGCCGTGAAAAGAATGATAGCACAGACGATAATAACTGAGACTGTTTGCTTTGTTTTCATAATAATACCTGCCGATATAGTTCAAGTACACTATATTATACATTATATTAACGCAATTACAACTTTGGTAACTTTATCCCAGTCTATTGATTTGATATAATTAACCTACCGAAACGGAGGTAATATTATGAAAAAGATTCGTGTGATGCTGTCCGTCCTTATTGTCCTTGTCCTTGTCATATTGTCAGGCTGTTCTTCAAAGCAGGAGCCCGACCAACAGGAAAACAGTTTGGAGCCTTTACCAGAAATCCCCACTTATGAAGGAACTTCTGTCGCCGACTCTCCTTTTGTAGGATCTTTCAAATGCAGTTGGTCAGCCCTTGAGCATAGCAGTACTGATGATCCTTCATGGGAAGGCCGCATCTCTACTTTTGTTTGTAATAAAGATGGTACTTTTACTCTTGTATTCAATTCCCTGGAAGATACAGGCTCTGTTTCGGTCTCCGGATCAATAGATGTTAAAGACGATATTGCCACGTGCACGATTAAAGAGCGTTCATCCTCCTCATATTTAGGAAGTGATCTGGAATCATTCCAGCTTAAACTTATAAATGAAAATGAACTGAGATATAAAGGAGATCAGCAGGGATTGGTAGCTGACCGCGACATCTTTACGAAAGAAGGTTAATTTTATGGCTCTGGATTTTCTTATCCTCTATGAGCATATTGTTCGTGAGCTGGACTGTGACGCGCTTATTATGGCTGAACTGCGTCGCAGAGGCTATTCAGTTGAATTGTTCCAGCTTATGGACAGAAAAAAACTAAAATATTTCTTCTGGAAAAAACCGAGAGTTATTGTGACGTCAGCAATGTATGACAATGAAACACTAAATTCTTTTGTATATAACAACGTAGGAAAGGTAAACCGTGTAGTAAATCTCCATTGGGAGGAAGTCCTCAGCAGAGAGCAGGAAGAGAGCAACTTCTACAATCTTAACGAAAACGCTGCAAAATGTGTTCATGTATGCTGGGGAGAAGCAGCCAAGGAAAGAATAGTAAAAAACGGAGTACCAGAAAAGAACGCCGTCATAACCGGAGCTATCCATTTGGATTTTTTCCTCCCGCAGTTTGCTTCTCTATTTAGGACAAAAGAACAATTAGCTCAGGAATTCGGCTTGGACTATAACAAAAAATGGTTCTGCTATATTAGCTCTTTCTCGTGTGCGCAGATGGATGATAAAGAAATTGAAGAGCTAAATGATATGACCAACCTTGATTTTACAGGTTTCAAAGCTGTGGGCAACAGATCAATGAGAGTTACTCTTGACTGGTTTGATCGCCTTCTCGATGATCATCCTGAGATTGAGCTGATATACAGGCCTCACCCCAGTGAATGGGACAGTCCGCCTCTGGAAGAGATGAGGAAGAAACATCCAAACTTCCACGTGATTACTAACTATACAGTTAAACAGTGGATCAAGGTATGCGACCTGCTCGGAACGTGGCTCAGCACTTCGATCGCGGAAATATATTATGCAGGAAAAAACTGTGTCGTTATCCGTCCTGAAAGATTGTATGACGACTATGATCCTGTTACTTATGAAGGGTGTATCGCTGCAGACTCATATGAAAAACTCAATGAGTATGTAACATCTCCTTCTATGGAATTCCCAATTGATGTTCCTCTTCTTAAGAGTCACTATGATGTTATCGATGGCTATCCATCATATATGCGCATATGTGATCTTTTAGAGGAAGTGTACAAAAACCCCCCTAGGGACTATCCGTTCTCTGAGGGATATAAGCCTCATTTCAATCTGGTGAAATTCATAGCCTTGTGGGTATTCTCTGTTATGCGCTTCCTTCATATCAATCCTCACTGGTTTGATTTCATGGGAAAGAAACTGACTGATACTGTAGAAAGAATGATCAACTACCATGCCAAAGCACATGTAGATCCTGATGACCTGGAAAAACTGGTTGAACAGATGACAGCATGTATTGAGAAGAAGGTATGAATGATGACTAATGAATCCATTCAAAAAATGTATCGGTTTGTATCATGGTCAGTAATATATGCGTTGGTTATACCTGTTTTTTGCACTGTGCTCCCTGATATGCTCCGCTTTGGAAAGCCTGACATAAAGATGTTTGGGTTTTTGTGGAATCACCTGCTGACTTACAGATATGCATTTCCCGTGTTCTTATTTCTTTATATTTTTCTTCTTTTATCATCACTAAAACTGTGGGTTCCAACTTTGCTGTTGCCACTTGTTTCCTCTTTAATCGGTGTGATCTCCTATGACTTGCTGATAAAAAGAGGGACTCCCTTACTTCCAAGCGATTTTTCAAAAATCATTGATGGGATCGTAGCTGTAGCAAAAGGATATAAGCTCACTAAACCATCAGGTATTTGGACAGCTGCTATTATACTTTTTGTGCTTTGGATAATTACCTTATTTACAAGGATACGTTTATCATCTGTCAACAAGTGGATAAAAGCGCTGCTGTTCTTCTTGGCTTTAGGCTCATTGATCGGCTGTTATTATTACTGCACTTCTATCCTTTCTGATGCAGATATTCTTTCTCAGCTTGGAAGGATAGACAATGCAAATATCACTGAAGCCTTTGAGATCAATGGTTATTTCCCTGAGTTCTTTGCTATGATGTTTTAGACCTATTGTTAAAAAATCGAATCGCCCGGAGTGTTCCGGGCGATTCTTTGTGTTCATAATCAACGATATGCTTATTAGAGCCTTTCTGCCTTTTCAATATCGAGGAAGTACTTATAGGTATCAACTGTAAGCTCACCGCAGGCTGCTTCATCACATGCGATTATAGCTCCATTATGCAGCTGAAGCGCACTGCATGTCCACTTTTGTGATACACCGCCCTCTACTGTAGCAGCTAATGCGCGTGCCTTGTTGTGTCCATTGATGAGAACAAGGACCTCCTTTGAATCTGTTACAGTTCCAATTCCTACAGACAGTGCCTGAGCAGGAACGGCTTCAGGATCATTACCGAAGAATCTTGAGTTAACTATCCTCGTATCTGTTGTCAGGTTTCTGAGGCCAGTGCGAGAAGTAAGTGACGTAAAAGGTTCATTGAATGCAAGATGTCCGTCCACACCGATGCCGCCCATAAAGAGATCAATACCGCCATATGATGCGATCTTCTCCTCGTATTTTGCACACTCTTCCTCTGGATCTTCTGCCATACCATTTAAAATGTTGATGTTCTCCGGCTTCATATCCACCAAGTGATCAAAGAAATTGTCATGCATAAAATACCAATAGCTCTGATCATGCTCGTGGGGAAGGCCAAGATACTCATCCATGTTAAAGGTCACAACATTGCTGAAGCTAAGTTCACCTTCCTGATTCATTCGGACTAATTCCCGATAAACGCCTATCGGGCTAGAACCTGTAGGAAGACCAAGGACAAATGGTCTGTCTTCAGTATGATTCCTGATTTTATTCGCGATATAGTTAGCTGCCCATTTGCACATATTCTCGTAATTCTCTTGAATAACAACTCTCATTTATTATATCTCCCTAAATATGTAAAAGTAGTGATCAAACTTTTTCAGTAATAACGCCGTTGTCTTTGAAAATGCAGTTTGCAGGAACAACCCCACGCACACATGATGTAGGATATATACTGCTGTTTCTTCCAACCACAGTTCCAGGGTTGCAGACCGCATTGCAACCAACTTCAACATAATCTCCGAGCATTGCCCCGAATTTCTTTATCCCTGTCTCGATCTGCTCTGTACCATTGTGTACCACCACATTCTTTTTATCGCTTTTGACATTGGAAGTGATGGAACCCGCACCCATATGGCTGTAATATCCCAATATGGAATCTCCAACATAATTGTAATGAGGAGTCTGAACGTGATCGAACAGTATTACATTTTTTAATTCTACTGAGTTGCCTACAACACAGTTTGCTCCGACGAGTGCAGACCCTCGGATAAATGCGCAATGCCGCACCTCCGTCTCAGGCCCTATGATACACGGAGCTCCAAGATATGCGGATGGAAATACTTTAGCAGTCTTGTGTACCCATACTTGAGGCTCGCGCTCCTCGTAGTCTTCACCAAGTGTAGCCCCGAGCTCAATGATAAAATCTTTAATTCCTTTAAGGGCTTCCCATGGATATGTGAATTTCTTCAGATAATTCGCAGCTAGCGTATGATCAAGATCATACATGTCTTTAATCGTATACATATAAACTCCTAGTGTTGATTTAATTAGAATAGTATGAGTATGCAGCTGTATAAGCTACTACATAACATTTATTCTTCTTTATCAGCATCGGGAGAATCTCTGTTACAGTTTTGATTCTGCTTTTTCTTTTCTCTCTTTCGACTTGCTATAGCCGTGACAGCATCCGCCGAGTCTTTCGATAACTGCCAACCTCGTCAACCAATTACGGTCCTGGCGCTAATAACCGGCCGATCACCTCAAAATCGTATGCGGTAATTTTATAAAAGAATCCATGGAAGGAACATCCTCCCATGGATATCATTATATATTCTACTGTAAAAGTTTCCCACTATTTTTTGCATCGGTCCACGCGCTTAAAGACTCTTCCCTCTGTATTCCCACGAACTTACACCAAGTATGATTCTGAAAATACGGTTGAAGGTTATAAGACCGAGCGTAAAGAATATCCCTCTGCCATAAGATTTTGAAAGTTTGTTACTTTCAATCAGGTTGAATAGGAACATGAGGATGCCAATGACAGACATCACGTAGGTCCATGCAGTAATCTCGTCTGAACTTGTAAAAAAGGAGATCACACTTGCTGCCATTCCCAAAATCGTATAGAAAATACCGTATTTCCCTTTCCAGCAGACATCATACTCCTCATATAGATTAAGGATAGGTACAAGACAATGCCAGCCGGGTTTTCCTGCTTTTGACAGGATCTTCCAGTTTCCTATAACCTGCAGGACATACCATAGTACCGCAGCTTTTATAGCATTAGAAATAGTTGTGATCAGGAATTTAAGTATCCAGCTTACCATTGTTTTTTCCTCCTATGCTAAATAATTGCTATGCAGTGATCATACAGAATGCTTCTTCTCATATGCACTGATCATCATATATATCACACTTCCCGCTACAAGAGTAATTATCCCATAGCTCCAGTACATAGCTTTATATCCGTATTTTTCTACGGCGATGCCTCCAAGAATTGGCGCGAGAACGTTTCCTATGTCCTGTCCGATAAAGCAGGTACTGCTGACTACCCCCGCGCGCTCTTTTCCCATCTTCTTGACACAGGTTGCTTGTATCCCCTGCGAACCTGCTGACATTCCGATCGCCTTGAACCCAGCTGAAATAATCAAAGCCAAGGTGGATGTGGCTACGCCGGTGATAACACCTGAAAGTGTCATCGCAAGCAGTGACGGATAAATAACCTTTTCCAGTCCTTCCTTGTCTAATAATTTCCCGAAAACAGGTCTTGTCAGGAACATTCCGATGGAATATGCCGTAAAGAAGAGAGAGAACCCCGCAATAGAACGCTCTTTTCCAATCAGGGCAATAAAGGCATTGTCAAGGCCGCTGCATGCGCTGAAGAATATCAGGATAGCTGCATATGGAACGACAGGCATGAGGATAATATCGTTAAAAGTCAATTTCTTAAATGAGATCTCTTTTTTCTCTTCTTCATAGCTGACCATAAGGATGCAGATCAATGCGCATATGCTTAGTGCTGCAGCACCAATAAAGCATGCTGTATAACCATAATGCTCAATCAGGAATACACCTACACCAGGCCCTAGAGACTGGGAAATAACATGACCTAATGACAGCCAGCCCATCCCTTCGCCCAATCTGGACTCGGGAATAAATACTGTTCCAAAGGCCATAACGGCAACACTGGCGAAAGAAAAAGCGACACCGACAAGGATCCTGCATACAGCTAACACCCGAACATCTCTGGCAAAAATGTGAAGCACTGAGAGAACAACATTGAAAAGGATCGTCGCAATAATGAGACGCTTTCTGTTGACCTGATCAGAGAACATGCCGACAAACGGGCGCAGAATCATAGCAGTCAGAGACATCAGTGAAACTACAAAAGATGCCGTTTTTAAATCGGATCCCAATTCCATACTGTAGGAGCTGACCATTGGAACAATAGTCCAAAAAGAAGAGTTAAGGAACATGCTCGTAAGGAATACGCATATAAAAGGTTTGTTCCACATTTTTTCTTCATAGGTCGTGATATTCTTTGAATCAGACATATATCGCTCTCTCTTTCAAGTTTTTGCTATATGATCAAACACTCTATCTATTTTATCCCAACAATAGGCGTGTTGTCCAAAGGCGTATAGTATCTACCGGTACTGACAAGGTTTTCATAGAACCTTACTGCGTCATCAGCTAGGTCCTCATAGATATCAAGCATATGACCAAAGCTCGAATGGATTATCAGCTTGCAGTGCGGCAGGCATTTACCTGTCCGGATCATCAGTTCCGGCCGTGAAATGATGTCTTCCATTCCTCCAAGCATCAGCACTGGTGTTTCAATTGTGCGGAGGACCTCCTGCAGTTTCTCTTCAGTGCGGTATTTTGCCATTGCCGGCCCAAAGTTTATCTTTAGGACTTCCGGCGCTTCAAATGTCTCTTCGTATCCCGGAGTTTTTCTTATCGACATACATGTTTCAAGACAGATCCGACGGCGCTCATTGATAGCAGGATCATCTGTGGGAATGAAAAATGCAGGCGGAAGCGTACAGAAAGTTGAAGTCGCTATGTCCCTCTCTTCTGGAACATCGTTTCCATTAAGTATCCCTTCAACAGGAACTCTTTCCGGACTCAAAGGTCCAGCGACAAGAGCAAAGAAGCATATCAACCTGTCAGGATGATTCACACAAAGATGCCAACCGACACCCGATCCATGCGAAGCACCGGAATAAACGAATTTGTCCACACCGAGTTTATCTGCAAAAGCAACAACATCATCTGCATAACGGTCAAACCAGCCAAAGCCGAAGTTTTCCGTTGTATGGGAAGATCTTCCGTATCCTCTGTTCGTAAGCAAAAATACGTGAAAACCGCGTCGGGATAATTCACGCTCAAAAGAGTAGCTTGTATAATCATGGTCTATCTGGCTGCAAAAGACATATTTGTCTCCGCTGCCGAACTCTTCATAGTAAATACTGGTATTCTCATCTATAGAAAGATATGGCATCTCTGATTCTCCTTATTGTTTTTCTAACAAATCAGCCGTTGGCATAGAATGAAGGATCATTCGGTATCATAAGTTGAGGAAGCAGATCACGAAGAGCAATATCGTGATTGGTTCGCACTTCTGTTCTGCCGGTCTCCCAGATAATAGTTGAGTAATTACCTGCTGTTGAAGGAGGCAGATAAGGGACTAGGTCGTTGTTAGGACTGCCATTGTGTGCAAATGAAGTCCAGCACGCACACATCTCATCCTGGATGCGTGCAGTTTCTCCGTTTGGTATATAACGGGATTCAGAATAATCAGCAATATGTATAACAAAATCGTTCTCTGCGCCATGCCAAGGTATAGTACCGCCATTAACAGGCAATTTGTAATTGAATAAATACATATAGCAAGGAGCCCCACCCTGCGCGCTTTTCAGATCCACAAGATGCATACAGCTCGCCCGATGACCCATATCAGTAAAAATAGCCTCGGTCGGATCATGATCAGGATATACTTCTGAATATACACGCAGAACCTCATCTGCTTTATCTCCGAACCACGCTGTCATAGCATGTTTCTTATCCTCTTCACTCCAATCATGACGGTTTTTTCTCAGTATCGGATCATCATTCCACCGAGCAGCACTGGTATTTCGTTCTCCCTGTGTTGCTCCTAAAAACAATGGAATATTCTTTACTTCCGGGCGAAGCCCGACATCAAACGGATTACCTGGGAAGAAATCATTAAAAGGCTGACTCCATGTTGCACGATAACCATACGCAGTAGTCGTTTCGCGCATCGCCTGGAGTGCTTTTAAGCTCAGTTCAGAATAAGGAACTTTCTTAAGCTGTTCTACGTCTCCCTCAGGAATACCCAACAGCTCAAAAGTACGTTTAGCTATTGCCCTTGAGCATTCCATACTTGGATAGATCGCATCCTCTGGCGGCATACCTGCCATTACTATCGCTTTATGATACAGCCCATCTGCCGCGGATATCTGCATAAGATTTACTACTTTTCCACCGCCTCCGCTGTGTCCAAACAATGTCACATTAGACGGGTCTCCGCCGAAATTCTCTATGTTAATCTGCACCCACTTCAACGCAGCTATAATATCCAGAAATTCAAGATTACATGAATTGCGATATTCGGATCCGTACTCCTCCAGGTCCAGTAAAGCAAGACAGTTAAGTCTATGGTTTGATGCCACCACAACAACATCCCCAAAACTTGCCATGCTTTCCCCATTAAACTCAGCACTGGATCCGAAGGCATGTCCGCCACCATGAAGCCAGAACATGACTGGCTTCTTTGCTTTCTTGTCTATTGTAGGTGACCAGATCTTCATAGTCTGACAATCCTCTCCCTCCGGCCATATAACAGGAGGATAGAGGATGTTGCCTGCTGCAGGCAGCTGGTTTGAAGCCACACTGGGACAAATTGGCCCCTCGACCAATGCTTCCTTCACTCCTTCCCATTTTGCAGGAGGGACTGGCTCTTCAAATCTTTCTGCATCGGCATATTTTACTCCAAGAAACGTATATACTCCGTTCCTTATCATTCCACGAAGACGTCCGGAAGCAGTATCTACCTCAGCAATACCGGGTCCATACTCATGACTTTTAATCTTTGTCACTATCATTGCATGCTCTCCTTAAATAGGGAATCTTCGCCAAGGAACAACTTTATTGTGTAATTCCAAAAGCTTACTGTCATACCCGATACCCAGTCTTGT
>JAEIGA010005463.1_pt1 | contig 19413 bp, 18 predicted proteins | sample 9270691 | NCBI WGS metagenome assembly JAEIGA01 (sample SAMN17057246, study PRJNA624740) | gut metagenome | biome: biome; isolation source: fecal sample | host: Bos grunniens | place: China: Xizang | collected 2019 | reverse complement strand
CTCGAACCACACGACCTTCGGGTTATGAGCCCGACGAGCTACCAACTGCTCCATCCCGCGATGTATCGTAATTTGCCGAAGCGAAATTTCTCGTTTGCAGGTGCAAAGATAGTGCAAATTTTTGTATCTGCAAAATATTTCCGAAAAAAGTTTGAAATTTTGCAATTTGGTGCCGCTTTTTTCAAACAGCAACAGCGCTGCGTACCTTAGTTGCCCGCTTCGCAGAGGAACTTGATGCGCACAAGGCGAATCTCCTCCTCGGTGTACTCGTCGCCCAGCTCTTCGTAGGCTTCGGCAAGGGAGTCAGACTCGGCATCCTCTTTGAAGTAGAGGAAGATGTCGTCAATCTTCTCCTCATCCATGTAGTCATCAACGAAGTAGCTGATATTGAGGCGAGTACCAGAGTTTACGATGGTCTCAATCTCTGTGAGTAGCTCGTCAAAGGTGAGATTTTTGGCTTTGGCAATATCATCAAAATCCATCTGTCGGTCGATAGACTGGATGATGAAAATCTTATTGCTTGCCTTATTTGCCACAGCCTTCACGACCATGTCCTGAGGGCGGATAATCTCCTTCTCCTCCACATAGGCTTTGATTAGGGCGACAAACTCCTCGCCGAACTTCTTAGCCTTACCAGCGCCCACGCCCGAGATGTTCTGCATCTCCTCAATAGTTATCGGGTACTGGATTGCCATATCTGCCAGAGATGGGTCCTGGAAGATGACGTATGGAGGCAGGTCGTGCTTCTTAGCAACCTTCTTTCTGAGGTCTTTGAGCATAGCGTATAGCTCCTCGTCTGCCACGCCACCATTTGCAGGAGCGGTGCTCTTTGTATCCTCCTCCTCGTCGTAGTCGCGGTCCTCGGCAATGCGTACGGTTGTAGGGCTGTCAATAAACTTCTCGCCCGCAGGGGTTATGGATATAAGTCCGTAGTTCTCAATGTTTTTGGTTATCAGACCCATGATGAGTCCTTGGCGAATAACAGCGCTCCAGAAGTTGCTGCTCTTGTCTGCGCCAACGCCGAAAAACTCACTGTTGTTATGTCCATAACTCTTGATTATTGCCGTTGTCTTACCAAGCAGTAGCGCTATGAGGTGGTCAATCTTAAACTTGTCGCCGATGCTCTTGAGAGCCTCAAGTGCGGTGGCTAACTCCTCCGTAGCATTTATGCGTGGACGAGGGTTGCAACAGTTGTCGCAGCTGCCACAGTTCTCCTCGGTGTACTCCTCGCCAAAGTAGTGGAGCAACGTGCGACGACGGCACATGCTACTCTCGGCATATGATTGTGTCTCAAGAAGTAGTAGCTTGCCAATCTCCTGCTCGGCAACGGGCTTACCCTGCATAAACTTCTCGAGCTTCTGAATATCCTTATAATTATAAAAGGTAAGGCAGAATCCCTCGCCACCATCACGACCCGCACGACCGGTCTCCTGGTAGTATCCCTCAAGTGACTTCGGAATGTCGTAGTGGATTACAAAGCGCACATCCGGCTTGTCAATACCCATACCGAAGGCGATGGTTGCTACGATAACATCGGCACCCTCCTTAAGAAAGGCATCCTGGTTGTCGGCTCGTGTCTGCGCATCCATACCGGCATGGTAAGGCAGCGCCTTGATACCATTGGCTACAAGAAGCTCAGCCAGCTCCTCAACCTTCTTGCGACTTAGGCAGTAGATAATGCCACTCTTGCCCTCGTTCTGCTTTATGAAGCGGATAATATCTCGGTCTGGGTCGTTCTTTGGACGCAACTCGTAGTAGAGGTTTGGACGGTTGAACGAACTCTTGAACACTGTGGCGTTTGTCATGCCGAGGTTCTTCTGAATATCCATCTGCACCTTTGGCGTAGCTGTTGCGGTGAGTGTAATGAGCGGAGCCTGGCCAATATCGTTTATAATTGGACGTATACGGCGATACTCAGGACGGAAGTCGTGTCCCCACTCAGAGATACAGTGAGCCTCGTCAATGGCGTAGAATGAGATTTTTATCTTGTGAAGGAAGGCGATGTTGTCCTCCTTTGTAAGTGACTCTGGGGCGAAATATAGCAGCTTGGTCTTGCCTGCAAGAACATCCTCACGCACCTGCTGCACAGCATTCTTCGAGAGTGAGGAGTTGAGGAAGTGGGCGATGCCTGGGTTGTCAGAGAAGGTACGCATGGCATCTACCTGATTCTTCATCAGGGCAATAAGTGGAGAGATGATGATTGCTACACCATCCATCATAAGAGCCGGCAGCTGGTAGCAGAGAGATTTTCCGCCACCTGTCGGCATAAGAACAAATGTGTCACGACCCGAGAGAAGATTCAGAATCACCGCCTCTTGGTTGCCCTTAAAGGATGTAAAGCCGAAATACTCTTTGAGCTTCGCATGTATTAACTCTCTGTCGGTCAGTTGCTGCGCCATATCCTAAATTATAATTTGTAGTCACTTATTGTTCCAAAAACGGAAAATCTTACTCAAAGATAGTGATAATTTTGGAAAAAAAGTATAACTTTGTAAAAAAAATAAACAAAAAAGTTTCAAAAAGATCTATATGAAGCTGTATACAACCGATTTAATCAAAAGATACAAGTCGCGTACCGTAGTTGATCACGTCTCCATCGAGGTTAATCAGGGCGAGATTGTCGGTCTTCTCGGCCCTAATGGTGCAGGTAAGACAACCTCGTTCTATATGATTGTAGGACTTATCAAACCTAATGGAGGTAGAATATTCCTTGAGCAGGACGATGGACAGGTGAACGAGCTTACAACCCTGCCAGTCTATAAGCGTGCACAGCTCGGTGTGAGCTACCTTGCGCAGGAGGCCTCTGTCTTTCGCCATCTGAGCGTTGAGGATAATATCCGCGCGGTGCTTGAGATGACAAATTATACAAAGGAGTATCAGCGCCATCGTCTTGAGGAGCTAATTGAGGAGTTTAGACTGCAGAAGGTGCGCAAAAGCTATGGTAACCAACTCTCGGGTGGTGAGCGTCGCCGAACAGAGATTGCGCGTGCAATCTCTATCAACCCATCTTTTATCCTTCTTGACGAGCCATTTGCGGGCGTAGACCCTATTGCGGTAGAGGATATTCAGAGTATTGTCGCTACGCTGAAGGGTAAGAATATCGGCGTGATTATCACCGACCACAATGTAGATGAGACTCTTGAGATTACCGACCGAACATACCTGCTCTATGAGGGTAAGATTCTAAAGACCGGTACTGCCGAGGAACTTGCAGAGGATGAGATGGTGCGTCGCGTATACCTCGGTAAGAACTTCGAGCTTAAGCGCAAGCGCAAGGATGTTGTGGCGAGTGAGGAGGTTGCAGAGAGTGAAGAGTAATAAATAAATACCATAAATTTGGACAAAAATATATCTGCGGGGCGGCTACATGGTTATGTGCTGCCACCGTGTTCTAAAAGTTACGCTCAGAGGGCACTTGCTGTGGCTCTGATGACAAAGGGGGAGTGTGTGTTACAGAATATAGATTTTTGTAACGACACTCTCTCGGCTATAAGTTGCATAGAGGCTTTGGGTGCTAAGGTTACCCGTAAGGATAATCGAACTCTTGTTGTTCAGGGAGGATTAGCGCCTCTGTCAGATAGACTTCATGTTGGGGAGTCGGGGCTTGCCGCCCGCCTATTTACTCCGATAGCGTCGCTGTGTGACCGTTGGATTACCATTGCTGGCCAGGGAACACTTCTCTATCGTCCTATGGATATGATGATTTCACCATTGCGTCAGCTTGGCGTAGATGTACGTGATGGTGGTGGAAGATTGCCAATAGAGGTCTGTGGCCCTATTGAGGGTGGTGAGATAGATGTTGATGGCAGCGTCTCGTCTCAGTTTGTTACGGGTCTACTGCTTGCGTTGCCACTTGCTGAGAATGATACGGTGATAAATGTCACAAAGGCTGTATCTAAGCCTTACCTTGATATGACAATTGATATTGCCCACCAGGCAGGTGTAGCTATAGAACATAATGATTATAAGCAGTTTTATGTCGCTGGTAATCAGAGCTATACTCCTCGTACATATACTATTGAGGGTGATTGGAGCGCTGCGGCAATGCTTCTGGTTGCAGGCGCTGTTGCAGGAGATGTTACTGTCGGAAATATCTCAATGCTCTCAAAGCAGGCGGATGTGGCTATCTGCGATGCCCTTGTGCGAGCAGGTGCAGAACTGGTCTCTGAGGGTGATACTATTAAGGCGGCACATCGTCCACTTCACGCCTTCGAGTTTGATGCAACACATTGCCCAGACCTATTTCCTGCTCTTGCCACTCTGGCAGCAGCGGCAGAGGGTGTGAGTACAATTATCGGCACACATCGTCTTGAACATAAGGAGAGCAATCGCGCTGAGGCTATAGCGCACGAGTTTGGAAGGTTGGGTATTGAGGTCGATTTGAGTACTGAAAATGTGATGAAGATTCGTGGCGGTGAGATTATTGGTGGCGTTGAGGTCGATAGCCATGGCGACCATCGTATGGCAATGACACTTGCTGTTGCGGGCCTTATAAGCAAGCGTGGGGTGACAATTCATGGCGCAGAGAGCGTGGCAAAGAGCTATCCAGATTTTTTTGAAACATTAGAGCAACTTTTATATGCACAATAGTTTTGGAAAAGCCTTTAGAATAGAGATTTATGGTGGCTCACATACAGAGTCGTTGGGTGTTATTATCTCTGGTGTGCCGGCCGGTATAAATCTGTGTGAGGCTGACTTTGAGGCAGATCTTAGCCGTCGCCGCGCTGGTGCTAAGGGTACTACACCGCGACGTGAAGGCGATATTCCGCATATTGTTAGCGGCGTAAGAGATGGCATAACGACGGGCGAAAAGCTGGAGATTGTATTCTATAATGAGAACACCCGCTCAGCAGATTATGATAAGCTCAGGGTGCATCCACGCCCTTCGCACGCTGACCTTACAGCTCGCCATAAGTATGGGGAGGAGTTTGACCTTCGTGGCGGAGGAATCTTCTCGGGTCGCATGACGCTGCTCATCGTTGCTGCAGGTGTGGTGGCAAAGAAGATAATGAGTGGCGCGACATTCAGCAGCCAGATAGTTGAACTTGGAGGTTGTCGTGATGCTGAGCAGTTTGCGACAATTGTCGCTGCAGCACAAGGGGATGCCGACTCTGTGGGCGGAGTTATAGAGTGTATAGTGACGGGCGCTGGTCGTGACCTCGGAGAGCCATTCTTTGACTCTGTGGAGAGTATGGCGGCACATCTGCTCTTTGCAGTTCCGGCGGTTAAGGGTGTTGAGTTTGGTAGTGGCTTTGAGGGGGTGCGTCTACGTGGTAGCGAGCGCAATGACCGAATTATTGACGACAAAGGCACTACAGCGACAAATCATGAGGGCGGAATAAATGGCGGAATAACAAATGGCAACCCTATAGTGGTACGTGTTGCGATAAAACCGACGCCGAGTATTGGCCTGGGTCAGCAGACCTATAACTTTGCAACTCAGAGTGTTGAGGAGCTTAAGATAGGGGGGCGCCATGACGCTTGTATTGTGCTTCGTGCCTCGGTAGTCGTTGAGGCAGCTATGGCTGTGGTACTTGCAGACTTAAAGCTCAGCCTATGACCGTCAGAGAGGCTATACAGATAGTTGAGCGAGCTGTAGGACCGCTCTATGGTGCACCTGAGGCAACAGCTATTGCTCGTCAGGTTGTTTGTCGTAGTTGCGGATACTCATTTTCGCAACTTGTTGTTCACTATGATGATAGTATTGAGATAGCCGATTTTAACACAATTGTCAATCAACTCTCTGTGGCTCGCCCTGTGCAGTATGTGCTCGGTAAGGCGGAGTTCTGCGACCTTGACTTTGCGGTGCGTGAGGGGGTTCTTATCCCTCGACCTGAGACCGAGGAGCTTGTTGGGTTGGTGGCAGGTGTGGCAACCAAAGGTATGCGAATTCTTGATGTCGGAACGGGTAGTGGAGCTATCGCTGTTGCCCTTGCTAAAAGGGTTGCTGGGGCAGAAGTTGTGGCGGTAGATATATCAGATGCTGCACTTGAGGTGGCAGCTGAAAATGTTGCGCACCATGGTGTCAATGTCACCATTGTTAAGGCCGATGCACTGGGTGATATGTCACATCTTGGAGAGTTTGATATTATCGTCTCAAATCCTCCATACATTCCACAATCTGATATTGCCAATATGCATGCCAATGTGGTTGATTATGAACCACATACAGCACTATTTGTAGCTGATAACGACCCTCTTGTTTTCTATCGTTCTATTGCTCAGAATGGACTGAAGATGTTGAGGAGTGGTGGTCGATTATTCTTTGAGATTTATGAGCATTTCGCAGGGCAGATGGTTCAGATGTTAGAGAGTTTGGGCTATAGAGATACGGTTGTTGTGAAGGATGTTTTCGGAAAGGAGCGCATGGTATGGAGCAGAAGGTAAAACGTACAAAAACACCAGAGCAGGCGCTTGTTTCGCTGATGAATCTATGTGCAAAGAGTGAGAAGTGCACGGGTGATGCACGTCGACTAATGCGAGGTTGGGGCGTAACTACTGCAGATGCAGAGAAAGTGTTGCAACGCCTTGTTAATGAGCGGTTTATAGATGATAGTAGATATGCAGAAGCCTTTGTGCGAGAGAAGATAAATCTCAGCGGTTGGGGAGCCTATAAGATTACTGCAACGCTGCGTCAAAAGGGTGTCGATACGGCTATTATAGCCGCGGCACTTGAGCAGTATAACGATGTAGATACGGTAGAGCGACTCACGGTGTTGCTTACCCGAAAATTAAGAACTGTTAAGGCGAAGAGTATCCCCGACCTGCGAGCTAAACTATTTAGATATGCGGCAGGACAGGGGTATGACTTCTCTACTGCGCGCGAGGTGGTGGAGAGGCTTGTAAAGAGTGATGATCAATGCGACGAATTAGACTTTTAACGATACTTTTTGCCATAGTGGTGGGTAGTGCTATGGCATATCAATACCCAATTAAGGATGTCAAGGGGCTCCACTCAGCCTCTTTTGCTGAAATGCGTCCTGACCACTTCCATTCAGGCGTGGATATTAAGACCGAAGGTAAAATTGGTAAGCCTATAGTGGCGGCCGAGGATGGATATATTTCGCGTGTATGCCACACACCTTCAGGTTATGGCCTTGCGCTCTATGTCACACACCCAAAGAGGGGTACGATGACAGTTTATGGACACCTATCAAGGTTTATAGATGGGGTAGAGTCTTATGTGCGTGACTATCGCTATCAAAATAGGGCTAATAGTGTAGATATTAACTTTACGCCCGATAAGTTCCCAGTAAAGCGTGGTGAAATTATTGGTTACTCTGGTAATACGGGTAACTCCTTTGGCCCTCATCTACACTATGAGCTGCGCAATGCAGAGGGTACTCATACATATAATATCGTTCGTAAGGGGGTACTTCGTCCTAAAGATGATATATCTCCGCGACTGCTTCGCCTGCACTATATTGAGGTTGATACACTTGATGGTGTGGCTGTTGAGGCGCCCGTTAAGAGTTTTAACATTTTAGGTAAAGGGAACTCTTATAAGATAGATGGCACTGTCTCTGTTGGTCGTGTGGGCTACTTTGTGTTGGAGTGTAGAGATCATCAGACGGGTAATGGCAGTAGCCGCTTTGGAATCTATCGTGCAAAGATGTCGGTAGATGATAGGACTATTTTTGACTACCGCATGGATGGCTTTGCCTTTAGCGATAGCCGACTTTGCAATCTTGTGAGTCACTACGCAATGCAGCAAGGTGCCAAGTGCGAGGTTATACGTCTTGCTCAAGTGGCTGGAGCACCCGAGAGACTATATCACAAATCTGCTGGTCGTGGGGCTATACGCGTTGCAGAAGGTGAACAATGTAAGATCGAGATTGTTGTAGAGGATGATTGCGGTAATAGCTCTGTGCTAAGGTTTACAGCTAAGGGCAAGGCTGATAGCCAGTGCTTTACGCCAATCAGGGATTGTGTGGCTGTTGTCGCGGGTGTGGGTAGCAGGGTTGTTGCCACTGATAGAGGAGTGAGTGCCTTTGTTGGTAAGACGGCATACTATGCACCGACATTTTGTCGTGTTCAGAGAACGGAAAATAGACCAGATATTGAAGGAGTTGTTGTTCTGTCAGACGAGTGCTCCGTGCTCGACCCTACAGTGCCGATGCAGAGACATGTCACTGTGGCTCTTGATGCAAAGGTACCTTTAGAGCTGATGACAAAGTGCTGCGTGGCGGTGAAGAATCGCCGAGGTAAATATACTCACGCCGGAGGATATTATGCAGGTGGCGGTAAGGTCTACTTGCGTACCCGCCGTGTGGGTGATATGGTCGTGGTTGCCGATACTATTGCACCTACGGTGCGCCCAAATTGGAGAGAAGGGGCAAATCTGACTCGCTCTAATAGGTTGACATTTAGTGTGTCGGATAACTTTGCGGGTGTAGATAGCTACTCGCTGTGGATTGATAATGAGTGGGTGACACTCAACTATAACCCTCTGCAGGGTGTTGTCTATCATAGCTTTGATAGAGCGCTGGCGGCTGGTCGTAATACTAACCACTCGGTGCGCATGCGTGTTGTCGATGGTGTGGGAAATATTACAATTTTTGAAGGTGAATTTTATCGATAGATTATGAAAAGATTGCTGACTATTACATTGGTATTCAGTCTATTATCCTTTGCTGCCTCTGCGTCATCTCGCAAATATGAGAGGGCTCGAAAACAAGTAATTGAGCGTGGACAGGGATACTATAAGGATATCTTTATGGATAGCGGTATTGCCCTTACTTCGCGCACATATCTACCATCGGCACGTTTTCTGGGTCTTGATATTGAGTATTTTGCCTCTGCGTCAAAGAAAAACCTCACAACCAAGGATACTCTGCGACAGACAAAACTTATGGTTGGCAGCGAAGAGGATACAAATGGCTGGCTGCTCTATCCAGATGGGGCTCCGCGCTTTCGTATGATATATGTCAATGGTGGCAGTGCCTCTAAACATGCAAACTCGTTGGGTAATAAGGGGCGTGAACGAATTGGTGAGTATGTTGCTGCTGGTGGCTCATACTTTGGTACCTGCGCTGGAGCATATATCGGTACTCGTGGCGCAAAGTATGTCAGTGGTTATAGACATGTAGATAAGTTTTTTACCCTTTGGCCTGGTTATGGACACTCCACAGGGCTGAGAAAACAATCTACAACACTGACTCTTGAGCGTAAGAGCCCGCTGCTAAGATATTTCGACTTTGGTAAGGATTGTGCTGTTGATAGCGTGCGCCATAATGGCGGTTGCTATGCTTGTGAGCTGCCAGATGGAACTGAACCTTTAGCTCGATATAAGTTCAAAAATACCAGTAAGGTGAAGATTGACGGCGAGCTGTGCATCTGGGCGTATAAACCAAGCAAGAGCGGTGGTCGTGTTGTCTTGTGCGGTTCTCACCCTGAGGGCGTTGAATATGGAGAGCGACTCAAACTCACTGCGGCAATGCTTCTATATGCTATGGATGGCAACCCACAGCCACAGATTAAGGGTACTCTTGAGAACGGTAAGACTCGCGAGATGAACAAGCGCACCGAGGATAATAATCCCGACTTTACCCGCATCGGCGATTTGCAGTATCACCACTTTGCTGTAGATGTACCACGAGGATGTAAGAGTATGAAAATCTCACTTGATGGCTACGAGGATGCGAAAAAGTTTGACTTAACACTGCTTGCAAAACGTGGCGAATTGGCATTTCATGACAATACAACTGATAAAGTTGTCTCTCGCGGCTGCAAGAAGAGTATGACTATTGATAATCCCAAACCAGGTCGTTGGTATATCTCAGTCCGTTGCGAAACAACCGTAACCACCGGAACAAATAAGTACGGCACCTACTACCGAAGCTATCGTAATGTGCTCAATGGCGTGCCTTATAAGATAACTGTTAGCTATTAACCCTCGGCTATTAGCTAACAGTTGACTTTTGCTCAGCGCGTTGACTAATTGTGGTATGCAATCTGCTCACCGGTGTCAAGGGTGAGAGTTACGGTGTAGGTATGCTCGCGCGCATCTGCAGGGAAAGTGGCGCTCTGGAACAGCAGACCGCTAAACTTGCTGGCATTGAGCAGATTGTACAGCTCTGGGTCTACTTCGCTCACTACTTTAGAGTAGTTTCTTGATATCTCGCCCGTAAATCCCTGCTTGACATACTCTGCAAGCGAAGAAAATTCTACTGTAAATAGCGGCGCAAGGTCTGTGCCGGCAGGGTAGTTCTCACCCCAACTCTTGTCGCTGGTGATAGATATCTTGTTGATCTTGTCGCTGTAGCAGTCGTAGTCACAAATACCACTCTCTAATACCCAGCCGCGATTGTCGTATAGACGCAGTGTACTCTTTGTTGGGTTGTGGTCGCCATACTTTATCTGTAGCTCGCGGTATTTGTCAGCACCCTTGCCATCATAGACCGAACTTGCACTAAACTCTGGATAGTTATATGGCGTTACAGATATCGTTAGCGCATTGTCGCTTATCGGCACAATAGTCACTACATCTCCCATCATCCAACTGTTGCTCCTAACCATCGATACATAGTTTAATACTGTCGCATTAACCTCTACCGTCTTGTCTGTCTTGTGATCCTTCTCGCAAGAAACTAGTAGCACTACTACTGCCAAAATACTCAAAACTCTTTTCATAATCTTAATATTTTAGTTTGCACTTTGTTATATAACGCAATTTGTCCGTTTTTATTGTTACTGTGCTGAATATTAACAATTTACCCCCCCCCGATTTTTCGGGTGAGGGTACGGCTAATTGCTTTACAAAGGTATAAAAAGAATAGTTAAAATCCAAATAAAAAGGATAGCTCAGTGCGGGCAGTTCTCTCAATATGAGTTGCTGTCTACTTCGCGCAGCAAGGGTAATCCTCTTCGTTGTATGAGTATGTTATGTTAAAGGTTCTTCTCGCTGTGGCATCGCCAATACGACACTTATATTTGTATGTATATGGCAATATACACCAATTTGGCAACTCTCCTTCAATCTCTACAATATTATCTTTATATGAGAGGATCTTGATTGTTGTCTGTGGCGATTTCCCAGGTGCCAAATCCTCAGCTATAATTGTAATAGTCCTATTATCAACATCATAACTCCACTGCCAAGTGTCATAAAGGTTTCCGGAGTGATGCTTTGTGCCGGAATTAGGCTGACTACAAGTGGCATTGATATGATAACCCATTCTGCAAGTGCCATCATTGTAAAATACGATAGTGTTTCCCGTGCCAAAATCGGTAAACTTTTCGCCCATTGAGCCTATAATACCCTGGCCCCAAGGCTTTACACACTTCTCTCCCTCCATTACCTCGCAATCTATCGGGGTAAGTGTGCCAACTAAAAGATCGTCAATTAACTGCGTCATCCCCTTTACAGTTTCACCATCCCCCTGCTCATTGGGAGTAATACCATTTTCAGTATTACAAGAGATTGTCGCTACAAGCAACAATGCATAAAATAGCATTCGTTTCATTGTTGTAAAAGTTTTAATCATTGTGACTATATCCTTCTCTGTACAAATGTATGAAAAATAGATTCAATTTACAAGAAGATAGGTAAAAAAGCCTGCCGATTTTGTTGTTCGGTAGGCTCTGGGTTGTTTTTTGTCAAATTATTATTACAGCTCTGTCTTCCACAGTCCGTGGAGGTTGCAGTACTCATATACTGCGATTGGTTTGCTGTTGCAGGTGCAGATAACTGCCTCTGGCTTATCTGTGAGGTTTACGCGGATACCACCGGTCTCGGTCTCGACATATATAAATGCGATGTGGTGCTCTGGAAGCATTGGGTGTGCTACGCTACCAACCTCGACCTTTATTGTGCAGTCGTCAATTTTGGTGACTACCGGAATATGCTTCTCGCCGCTTGCTTCAACGGTATTTGGGATAAGCTCCTCCATCTTCTCACCACAGCATACTACTGCTACACCTGAATCTACTACCTTCTCTACTACATTGCCACAGTGGCGGCACTTAAAAAACTTTGTCATATTAGTTGTCTTTTTAACCTATTAATCAATCAATTATTTCTGTCACTACTCTGCGCTTGTTGCAAGTGGGCTTGCCTGCTTGTATACTCGAGTTGCAAGCTCCTTGTCGAGCTGATACATGCCATACTTGTCACTCTCAACACTCTGAGTCGCAAAAATCATTCCGCGTGCAGACTCCTCCTCCTCAATCTGCTCATCAATAAACCACACAAGCATATTTGACGATGCAAAGTCTCTATCGTCGGCAGCAATAGCTGCAAGGTTGTTGATCAGTCCTGTAACGACCTTCTCGTGGCGTAGAGTCTCCTCAAACATCTCAAGCACCGACTCCCACTCTGTGCGTACAGGCTCAATCGGCTTTAGTGTAACCTTGGCGTCGCGAGAGTTGAGGTAGTTCATCAGTATGCGAGCGTGATCCTGCTCCTCGAGCCACTGAATGTAGAACCAATTTGCAACACCCTTGTAACCCTTTGCCTCTGCGTCGAGTGACATTGAAAGGTAGAGGTAAGCAGACCATAGCTCGGCATTAATCTGGTTGTTAATTGCTGTGTGAAGTTTTGCGCTAATCATAGTTGTAAAGTTTTAAGGTTTTGTGTCGTATTTCTTATTTTAGTAGGTTGTTTAACCTTTCGCGAAGCTCGCTCTCACTCTTGCCTCCGACCTCGCGCTCTGGTTTGCCATCCATCGGGATGAAAATCAGCGTCGGGATTGTGCGGATGTTAAACGCGGCAGCAAGCTCCTCTTCTTGGTCTACATTGACTTTGTATATGTCAATTTTGCCCTCAAACTCATCAGATAGAGCCTCTACAATCGGTAGTAGTCGCTGGCAAGGTCCACACCATGAGGCGTAAAAGTCTATCACCGCAGGCTTGTCACCCAAAAATTTCCAATCAGTAGCCATTGTCTCTATATCCGCTACTCGTCTTAAAAAACCACCTTTAGTTAGATTTATAGTTGCCATATTTGTGTCGTTTTAATCGTTTAACTTTCTGTTTCTACTGCAAAGATAATGCAAATAAATTAATCTGTCAAATCAAAAATTTTTATGGTATTATAAGAATGACTTATACGACAGAAACCGCCGTTTTTAGGACTTTTTGTTCTGAAAAGTCTGAAATTCTGTGCAAAAGGGTACAATGTTATGAATAATTTACTATATTTGTAACTGATTGGGACAGTGTGAGGGTGATATTGGAGTTGAAAATTTGGTTCGGTATCGCTTTTCTGGTGCCCTTTTTAGACGATGATTCACCTTTATACTAAAATAAAATGAGAGAACAATTAGAGTCTTTAAGCAATCTGACTATCAACTTCGGTCAAGGAGGTATGATGATTGTAAACATCATCCTCGCCTTTGTGATGTTTGGTGTTGCGCTTGGAATCAAGACATCCACATTTAAGGAGGTCTTTCAGAAGCCTAAGTCTGTCATTATTGGCGTTCTGATGCAGTGGATTGGTCTGCCGTTGGTAACTTTCTTGGTGGCGCTTGCGCTCAACCAGTGGATTACCCCAATGATTGCGCTGGGTATGATTTTGGTGGCTTGTTGCCCAGGTGGTAACATTTCAAATTTTATCTCGTCACTCTCTAAGGGAAATGTTGAGCTGTCTGTATCAATGACGGCTATTACCACAGCACTTGCTCCTATAGTAACACCGCTAAACTTCTTTGCGTGGGGTAATTTGTACGCCTATATTGTCAGCGTAAAGCAGGATATTCCTGAGCTGTCAATTCCGTTTTTGCCAATGCTATATCAGATTCTGCTTCTGCTTGGTCTGCCGATTGTGTTGGGTATCATATTTGCTAAGTATCATCCAAACGCCACTAAAAAGATTACCAAGCCTGCGCAGGTGCTATCTATCCTACTCTTTATAGGCATGGTGTTGGTCTCTTTCTCGCAGAACTGGCAGATTTTTCTTGATAACATCATCTATGTCTTCTTTATCGTAATGCTTCATAATGCTTGTGCTTTGGCAACGGGTTTTGTTGGCGCAAAGTTGGCAAAACTGCCTCAGAAGGATTGTCGTTCACTCACTGTCGAGATTGGTATTCAGAACTCGGGCTTGGGCCTTGTGTTGCTTTTCAACCCTGTAATCTTCCCACCTGAAATCTGGCACCAGCACTATGGCGGCATGCTTCTGGTTACCGCTTGGTGGGGCATTTGGCATATCGTTTCTGGTCTTACGGTGGCATATCTTTTCCGCCGCAAACCACTTGCAGAGTAGATTATGAAAAAGATACGCAAAATTCAAGATAACGACAACCTCTACAACTTTTTACGATACTATGTTGACTTTGCTCTTCGTCTTTCGTATCGTAATGTTAGGTATGTAGGTCGTGAAAAGATTCCGCACGATGGGGCGGTAATCTATGCGGTAAACCACACAAATGCTCTGATGGACGCACTTGTGTTGTTGGCTATGGATCGCAGTCCAAAGGTCTTTGTCGCTCGTGCAGATATCTTCCGCAATCCTAAGCTGGCAAAGATACTCACATGGCTCAAGATTATGCCTATTATGCGTATTCGTGACGGCTATGATGAGGTTAAGAAGAATAATGAGACCTTTGAGCGCGCAGTGGATGTGCTACGTGATAAAATCCCGTTCTGCATCTTCCCAGAGGGAACTCACCAGGCTAAGTATTCGTCACTTCCGCTCTCAAAGGGTATCTTCCGCATCGCTTTTCAGGCACAGGAGATGATGCCCGACATGCCGCTCTATATTGTGCCTGTAGGTATAAGATATGGCAACTTCTTCCGCTTCCGTTCTACTGTTCGCGTGCAGATTGGCGACCCGATAAATGTCGGAGAGTATATCAATCAGCATAGTGACCTTAGCCAGGCAGAGCAGATGGTTCAGATGAAGGATATGCTGACTGAGCGCCTTCAGGAGTCTATATTCTATATCCCTAATGATGAGAATTATGACGCCACATACGAGATTTGTGCTGCCGTAGTTAAAAAGCAGGCTCGCAAGATTGCTGCGGGACGTAGACGTCAGAATCAGCTCGACTTGCATTTTGAGGCGAATAATATTACTGTAAATCAGATTGCTCAGTTGCAGCAGAGCGACCCTCAGAGCGCTGCGCATCTGTTGCAGTTGGGTGCAGAGGCATCGGTTATGCGTAAGAGCCAGAGAATTAGCCTCTCTTCGGTATCCGTTAAGTTCCCAGTGCTCTCGCGTATCCTCAAGATTCTCTTTGCCCTTGTGGCGCTACCATACTGCGTACCGGTTTCGGTACTTACGTTGCCAATAAATTTGCTCTGCAGTTTTCTATTTACAAAGTTGCGTGACTATGCCTTCCGTAATTCGGTTCGCTTCTTTGTAAATCTGCTAATGTGGCCGCTGCTGATGATTATCTACTCAATTGTAGCCTATGCAGTTCTACCATGGCAGTGGGCACTTCCGGTGACTCTTGCGTTACTGCCAGCGCCTATAGTGGCTCATGAGACTTGGCGATTGATACGTCTAGGACTCTCGGATGTTAAACTGCTGTTAAATAGCGGACTGAGAGCTAAATATCGTGAAATTAAAGAAATTATATTCGGTAAATAATATGAAGAAATTTACACTACTTGCCCTGCTGCTATCATTTACACTCTCTACAGCACAGGCAAAACAGAAACAGACAACACAAAGTGAAGCTAAACAGGAGATTATTAAGACCGGTTACAACTTCGGTCCGCTGCCTGCCGTTGCATTTGACGCCGATAAGGGCTTCCAGCTCGGTGCGCTGCTCAATATCTATGACTTTGGCGATGGTAGCACCTACCCAAACACCCGTCAGCAGTGGTATCTTGAGGCGTCATTCTTTACTAAGGGCTCTCAGCTATATGTAATCTCGTATGATAATCGCTTCCTTATTCCTGGAGTGCGTTGGTCATCTTCTCTTACAATCACAAATGAGAAGGCTATGGACTTCTATGGATATAATGGATATATGTCCTACTATGACCATGAGATGGTTGCAGCTGGTAAGGATAAGGGTAATAAGGATATGTATATCTACACCCCTAAATATCGTATTAACCGCCTTGCTCTGCTCTTTAAGAGTGACTTTGTAGGAAATATCTGGAATAAAAAATTCTTTTGGGAGGCGGGTTATCACCTCAGCTACTTCAAGCAGGGGGCAATAAACCGCGAAAAAATTAATAAGAATAAGGAGGAGCACAAGATGTTCCCCGATTCTGAGAAGACTCTCTATGAGCAGTATCGCGAGTGGGGACTTATCTCTGATAAGGAGGCTAATGGTGGCTTAAATAGCACCCTGCGTCTTGGTTTGCTCTTTGATACACGCGATAAGGAGGGTGCTCCATCACGCGGTATCTGGGCAGAGGCTCATGTTACTCTTGCTCCAAAGTGGCTTGGAACGACCAATCCATACTATCGTTATTCGGCAACTTTCCGCCACTATGTGCCTATTGTAAAGAACGATATCCTCACCTTTGCCTACCGCCTCAACTATGAGGGTTGCTTTGGTAACAGCACTCCATACTACATCACCCCATATATGACAACTATGGGCGCACAGTATGACCGCGACGGTATGGGAGGCTATCGCACTGTGCGTGGTATTATGCGCAACCGTGTGCAGGGTCTAGATATGGCGACATATACTGCTGAGCTTCGTTGGCGCTTCGTAAACTTCACACTCTGGAAGCAGAATATCGCCTTTGGTCTGAATCTCTTTAGCGATGGTGCTTACGTTACCCGCGGCTTCGATATGACCTTCAAGGGCGAGGAGAAGTATCGTGCCGAGTATGAGGAGTATATGGCAAAGGGTCAGAAGCATGACCTCCCTCATATCACCGCCGGAGCAGGCCTTCGCTTTATCATGAACCAGAACTTTATCGTAGCCTTTGAGTATGGCCTTCCTGTAGGTAAGTTGCGCCAGCAGGATGGTAAGGGAGCGTTCTATATCAACACAGGCTACCTATTCTAATTTTGTTGTGAAAATGGTGCAGTTGCGGCACATCCCTTAAAAATCAGTGGCGGCTGTACGTTTTAGTACTATCCGCCACTGCTTTTTTTGCACGATGCACCACAACTGCACCATTTTGACAACAAAATTGTTCTGTGCGAAGATTGCTTTTTTGCCGAGCGTTGTATAGGAGCCACTATAACAACAAAATATACGTTACACGCATAATTTTTTTGCTGATTGTGAAAAAAAAATATCTTTTTTTGATAAATTTGCACAATAATCGCATACGATATGTCGTTAGTGATGTAGAAAATAGCTTAAAACTGTAAACGATGAAAAGATTTATTGCAATTATTGCTGTTGTGTTCGGTGTGACATTTATGGCAAATGCGGACGAGCGTCCGATAGAGGTACAGCAGTTACCTAAGACTGCGCAGGTGTTTATTACAAACAATTTTGCTGGTGTTCCGGTTATGTATGCAACCGTTGATAGAGAGTTGCTTGATACAGACTACGAGGTTCGCCTTGAGGATGGCACTAAGATTGCATTCAATGGTTCAGGTGCGTGGAGTGAAATTTCAAACAAGCGCACAGGTATCCCTGCAAAAGTTATTCCTGCAAAATTGGTTGATTATGTGAGCAAGCACTACAAGGATGTTCGTTTCCTATCAATCGACAAGGATGCTCGTGATTATGAGATTAAGCTATCTAATGGCATTGAGCTTACCTTTACTCTTGATGGTAGATTAATTGGATTTGATGATTAGTTGTTGTTAGTTAAGATTTTTGAGTATCTTCATTCGGCTGGTAAAGTTTACCAGCCTCTTTTTTTGCTCTTTTGGCTGGAATGGCATATCTTTGTATATGCTAACCTTTTCGGCTAAAAATATTAAGGAGCGATTTGACAGGATGCCCATGGCTCTGCTTACCCTTGCGCTTATCGGAGGCATTATGCTTGCGGCGCATTTTACTGTGCACTATGGGCTTTGGATAATTCTTGTAGTTCTATCGACCCTTGTCGCTCTGTGGCGCCGAGAAGCGGCTTTAGCTGCACTATTTGCACTTGGAGGTGCGCTATATCAAATAAATGCATTAGAACTTTTACCTCAGAACGAGCCTCTGAAATTGGTGGTTCAGATAGATGATAGGGGTATTGATTATGGTAGATTTAGCACCTACGATGCAGATGTGCATAGCTGTAATGGCCGCCGTGTAAGTGCAAAGGTACGTATTACTGCGGACTCGCTTGTTCATCCTCGCCAGGGCGATATTATAGAGATAACATCGTCAGTTCGCCCATTTTTACCAGCAGATGGTGGCTATGCAGAGAGCATGTACCGTCGGGGCTATTCGGGTCGCGTGTCAATTAGCGGATATAAAGTTAAGAGTTATACCCCTGCTGAGCGACAAACGCTACATAGTTGGGCAATTAGGCGCCTTGAGTCGCTTACACCGCAATCTTCGGCTCGTGATGTGGCGATGTCTGTCACCTTGGGTACTCGAGCAATTACAGGTAGTAAGCTCTCTCAGCAATACTCTGTCAGTGGCGCATCTCACCTGCTCGCAGTTTCGGGTTTGCATGTGGGGTTGGTCTTTGTTCTGCTCCATATTCTGCTACTTCCGTTGGTCTTTTTGTGGCGTGGCAATATTATTCGTGCTGTGATAGCTGTGGCGATGATATGGCTCTATGTTGCACTATGTGGCTATCCTACAAGTGCCGTGCGAGCAGCGATAATGTTCTCGGTGCTGCAGTTGTCCTACTTGGCTAAGAGTCGCCATCTGCCCGAAAATTCGCTATTCTTGACGGCCTTTATCATGCTTGCAGTCAATCCGTATATGCTCTTTGAGCTGAGCTTTAACCTCTCCTTTGTCGCTGTGGCGGCTATACTCTTTGTGGCTCGGCCAATTATTAATATGATTCACTATAGAGGCTTTGGTAAGGGAGTGGTTGATGGCGTTGTAATCTCAACAGCTTGCGTTGTGGCAACTATGCCACTTATTTCGCATTGCTTTGGCGTCGTGTCACTTCTCAGTATTGTTGTCACGCCGCTGGCTCTACTTACCTCGCAAATAATGATTGTCTGCAATCTTGCAGCCCTATTTTTGCCACATCCAGCAGCCACGGTAGTCGCTCAAAGTGCTACATGGTGCGGTGACGTGCAAAATAGGGTGGTGGAGCTATTCGCACGCTTTGGTGTAGGATATGCAGAGTTGCAGATTGATAGTCTAACGCTTATGCTTAGCTATGTAGTTTTGGTGCTTCTTATGCTACTAAGCTTTGGATTTCGGTGGGGCAGTGCTGGACGAGGGGATAGATAACAAAAAAATAGCAGCCCATAGGACTGCTATCTCTCCAAGAACAGAGTTTTTTACTTGTTCTTCTTATCGTAGCGCTTTGCGTAACGGCTCATAAACTTATCAACGCGACCAGCGGTATCTACCAACTTAATCTTACCGGTGTAGAATGGGTGAGATGTGTTGGAGATTTCCATCTTATACACGGGATAGGTT
>JAEIGA010005462.1_pt1 | contig 19414 bp, 17 predicted proteins | sample 9270691 | NCBI WGS metagenome assembly JAEIGA01 (sample SAMN17057246, study PRJNA624740) | gut metagenome | biome: biome; isolation source: fecal sample | host: Bos grunniens | place: China: Xizang | collected 2019 | reverse complement strand
TGGGGCCCGCTTCTCTGATTATAAGCACCCGGCAAGCAATGCCGCCAGACATTCACCAGCCTTGAAGCGAAAGAGCAGTTCACAATTGCATACGACTCTGCACCATCTCCCAGTCGACAATATCCCAAAGACGATGAACATGTTCGGCACGACGATTCTGGTAATCCAGATAATAGGCATGTTCCCACACATCAATACCAAACAAAGGAATCATATTATACCTGACAGGGCTGTCGCCATTCTTGCAACTCAAAATAACAAGGCGACCCGAAGCCTCCTGTGCCAGCCACACCCAGCCCGAGCCAAACAATGCCGCAGCTGCATCCTCCATCATCTTACGGAAATTATCGTAAGAACCGAAATCAAAATCAATAGCCTCTGCCAACGTCCCATTAGGCCTGTTATCCTTAGGCGGATAAGGGGTAAACTGCTCGAAATAGAGCACATGGTTTAACACCTGACCGGCATTATTGAGCATGGGACCCTCGGGAGCCTTTGCAACAACCTCGCGCAGCGACATATTCTCGAATCGGGAATCAGCCACCAAACGGTTGTAGTTATCAATATAAGCACGAAGATGCTTGCCGAAATGCAACTCCACAGTTGCCTGACTGATAATTGGTGCAAGCGCATTACTCGAATAGATAAGCACAGGCATGTGATAGCCCACATTCTTGTTCTGAGTTGTAGTATCCATCGGAAATAAAAATTTATAAGTAAATAATAGGATAAGAGTCAAGAGTTTCATAACTAAATTCTTTACAACACAACAACATTGCGGAGAAAATTGAATAACCGCACACACAAACAACAATAAAGTGCGATATATGTTTCTGTTCGAAAAGTTTTTTTACCTTTGTAAAAGCTAAAAGCAGAGTAAAAGAAAATGGCCATCAACTACGAAAAAGAACTTAACCCATCACAGCTTGCAGCAGTGGAATACTGCGACGGCCCATCACTGGTGATAGCCGGCGCCGGTTCCGGCAAGACAAGGGTATTGACATACAAAATAGCATATCTCTTGGAACAGGGCTACGAGCCTTGGTCCATATTGGCACTGACCTTCACCAACAAGGCTGCCAAGGAGATGAAGGAAAGAATTGCACAGCAGGTGGGAGAGACAAAAGCCCGCATGCTGTGGATGAACACTTTCCATAGTATATTTGCAAAAATCCTGCGCCGGGAGGCTGCATACATAGGCTACGAACCAAACTTCACCATCTACGACCAGGCCGACTCGAAAAGCCTTGTACGCAGCATCATAAAGGAGATGCAGCTCGACGAGAAGCTCTACAAGCCGTCGACCATCGTAGAGCGAATATCTTCGGCAAAAAGCAACATGATAAGCCCGCGAGAGTACACACGTACATCGGGCAGAATGGAGAACGACCAACGTTCGCGCATCCCCTCGACACACGAAATCTACCGTCGCTACTGCGAGCGTTGCCGACAGGCAAACGCCATGGATTTTGACGATCTCCTGATAAACACCTACAACCTGTTCGACGAACACCCCGAAGTACTCGAACGATACATAGAGCGATTCAGATACGTACTTGTCGACGAGTTTCAGGACACAAACTACGTGCAAGGCTGCATTGTGTGGCAGTTGACACAGAGCCGCCGCCGCGTATGCGTAGTTGGCGACGACGCCCAGAGCATCTACTCGTTCCGCGGCGCAAACATCGACAACATACTGGGATTCACCAAACGCTACGGAGATACAAAAATATTCAAGCTGGAGCAAAACTATCGCTCTACCCAGAACATAGTCAACGCTGCAAACAGCCTGATAGCCAAAAACAGCGAACAGATACGCAAAAACGTATTCTCGGAACTCAGCACAGGTGAGCCTCTGATGCTCTACCAGGCATACTCCGACATCGAAGAGAGCGAGATTGTAGCAAATAGAATACTCGCCCTGCGCCGCAGCGAAGGGCTTGAATACAGCGACTTTGCCATACTCTACCGCACGAACGCGCAATCGCGCACACTCGAAGAGGCATTGCGCAAACGGGCAATACCCTATCGCATATACGGCGGACTATCATTCTACCAGCGCAAGGAGATAAAAGATGTAACGGCATACTTCCGCGTTATTTGCAACCCCCACGACGAGGAGGCACTCAAACGCATCATCAATTATCCGGCGCGCGGCATTGGTGAAACAACCATGAAACACCTGCATGAGGCTGCAAACGCCGCAGGCAGAAGCATCTGGAGTGTACTGGCCGCACCCGAAGAGTTCAATCTGAAGGCAAACAAGGGCACACTCTCCAAACTGACCACATTCAAAGGAATGATAGAGGAGTTCATCGCCGACAGCGAGAACAAGAATGCCCACGAAATGGCAGTAGAGGTAATACGACGTTCCGGAATCTCCGCAGAGATATTCGGCGACAACACAATAGAGGGCAAAAGCCGACAGGAGAACATAAATGAGTTGCTGAACGGCATACACGAATTTATCACCAACCGTTTAGAGGAGGGAAACGAAGAGAATGGGCTCAGCGATTTCCTTGCAGAAGTATCACTGATGTCAGACCTTGAGTCAGAAGAGGAGAACAGCGACGAAAAGGTAACACTGATGACCATACACTCCGCAAAAGGCCTGGAATTCAATTCGGTATTCATCGTTGGCGTCGAAGAAGACCTGTTGCCGAGTAGCATGGCACAAAATTCCGTGCGCGAGCTTGAAGAGGAGCGCAGACTATTCTACGTAGCCATCACCCGAGCCAAAGAGCACTGCACACTCACTTTTGCCAAAAGCCGCTTCCGCTACGGCTCATTTGACTTCTGCGACCCCAGCCGCTTCATCAAAGAGATAGACCGTGCATATATACGCATGGCAGGAGGAAGCAACACCTACACACAACCTTCGCGCCCGCAACAACCTGCAGGTACACCCACCTTTGCCCTCACCAATCGCACACGCACTGCCACTGCCACCACTCCAACGCAACAGCCACAGGAACCACGCCGCATAGTACCCCGACAGCTGCAACGAGTACCCACACAGCCCACAGCAGCGCAAAGTTCAGCAGGCAACCCATTACGAGTAGGACAAGTGATAGAACACAACCGATTCGGCATTGGCGACGTGATAGAGACAGAAGGCAGCGGAGTAAATGCAAAAGCAACGATAAAATTCCGCAACGTAGGAATAAAAAAACTGATATTAGCATACGCACAATACAAAATAGTAGAATAACGCAAACAGATTCCGAGCGCCCAAATATAGTTTCGCTGCATAAAAAATGGGAGACTGGAGGTTTTCAAGAAATTCGACCACAAATAGAGTAACAATAGAATACACTGATAATCAACGACTACTCTAAACACGCGAAACGAAGGAGGAAAAAAAGATTATTTTTTTCAAAAAAAATGCTCGCAAAATTTGCAAGTCTCAAATAAACCTCGTACCTTTGCATCGCATTTGAGAAAAACGCGGAAGTAGCTCAGTTGGTAGAGCATAACCTTGCCAAGGTTAGGGTCGCGGGTCCGAGTCCCGTCTTCCGCTCTCAAAAGTAAAAAAACTGTTGCGTGAGTCGGTGCGATCTTACAAACAAGCCCAGGTGGCGGAATGGTAGACGCGCTAGTTTCAGGTACTAGTGTTAGCAATAACGTGCAGGTTCGAGTCCTGTTCTGGGCACCGGCACTGCGCGAGAAGCTTTAAAATGGAGGAGTGGCGGAATTGGTAGACGCGCTACTTTGAGGGGGTAGTGACAATTATGTCGTGTGAGTTCGAGTCTCATCTCCTTCACGAAAAAGCGAATATTGCGGAAGTAGCTCAGTTGGTAGAGCATAACCTTGCCAAGGTTAGGGTCGCGGGTCCGAGTCCCGTCTTCCGCTCAAGGAAAGAGAATCAGAGATCTGCTTCTCTTTTTTCGTTGTATAACCGCTTCAACATATTAACCCTAGTAGTTCATCCAGCACAAACAAACAAAAAAAGAGATTCGGTTTTGAATCTCTTTTTGTATACTTCGATTATTTTAGAACTATATCTGTTATCACTTGCGCCCTCACATGCTCATTCAGACGGCGAACAATAATCTTACGATTCATCATAAGTTCCTGGCGCAACACAGAGGAGGTCACATGCACATAAAGAACCTGATTCCTGATGTACATATCACCCGTATAACGTCTGACAGTTTCGCCAAGCACCTGTGACCAGGCCTTTATCAGACGAAACTCATTCAGGGGAGTCTCTATCCCAACCTCGCGACAGGTAGCATTCACAAGCTCACCTATCGACTTTATTCCACCTCTTTTCATTTCCCTTTAAGCATTTGAACACCATCTGACGAAACCTCGAAAAGGCTGTATCCGCCATCTGTACATTCAAGAATAGAATCAATATGGTCGCGATTGACATCGGTGATAAATATTTGGCCGAACCGCTCGCCCGAAACAAGACGCACAATCTGCTCCACCCGACGAGAATCGAGCTTATCAAAAATATCATCGAGCAACAGGATAGGCGTTTCGCCACTGCATGAATGCAAGAAATCGAACTGCGCCAGTTTCAAGGCTACAAGATAACTTTTGTTCTGTCCCTGCGACCCCTCCTTCTTTATGGGATAACCATTCAACTGCATCGTCAGGTCATCCTTGTGAACGCCGATTGTGGTATAGCCCATGCGACGGTCATCGTAGCGCGAAGCCACAAGCTGTCTGGCATAATCGCCATCGGCCAGACCCGAACGATACGAAAGGGTAACAACCTCATCCACTCCCGCAATCTCTTTATAAAAAAACTGGAATATGGGAATAAGGCGTTCCACGAAACGCAAACGTCCCTCATAAACCTTAACAGCCTCCTCCGCCATAACCATCTCAACCAGTTCCATCATCTCAGGGTCGAGTTCGCGGTCGCTTCGCAGCATGACGTTGCGCTGCAGCAATGCACGGTTATAGCGCATCAGCGACAGCATGTATTCCTTATCGTACTGGGAAATAACAACATCCATAAACCTGCGACGCTCTTCACTGCCACCCGAAATAAGGTTGTAATCGGCAGGAGAAATCATGACCAAAGGCACAAGGCCAATGTGGTCGGAGAGCTTGTCGTAACTCTTCTTGTTGCGTTTAAACTGCTTTTTCTCGCCACGTTTAAGCCCACAGGAGAACTCCTCATTCAAACCCTTGTCTGTGACATAAGCACCCTGAATCATAAAAAACGGTTCGCCATGCTTTATGTGCTGACTATCGCTCGAAGCAATCGCACTCTTGCAGAAAGAGAGATAATAGATTGCATCGAGCAAGTTGGTCTTACCCACCCCGTTACAACCGATGAAACAGTTGATTTTCGGCGACAAGGCAAGCTCAGCAGAGGAGACACTGCGATAGTTGAGTATGGATATTGTATCGAGTAACATTTTACGTTCTAATTTTAAAACTCTACGCTGACACTAACAACGGCAGCAATAGATAGTACAAAAATACCCCTTAACAGACAATAAGGCAAGAAAACAGAGCGAAAATAACGATAATTTAGCCAAGAAAAGAAAAAAAACAGACAGAAATTTTCAAGCTATAAAGAAAAGAATTATTTTTGCAGTTCAGAACTGAAACATACCCAATTAGAAATAGTAAAAATTTAAAATATGAAACAGCAGAACACACAACAGCCCGAAACAAACATCACTGCAGAGGTTATAAGCAAATCAGAAGCATTTGTAACTAAATACAAAATGCAGATCGGTATGGCAATTGCAGCCATAATATTAATCGTTGGCGGAAGCATCCTCTATCAGACCCAGGTATCAGAACCCCGCGCTAAAGAGGCTTCAGAGTCTATCTTCAAAGCAGAGTCATACTTCGCAGCAGGAGATTATGAGAAGGCTCTCAACGGCGACGAGCAGGGCAACATGGGTTTCAAACAGATTATTGACGAATTCAGCGGCACACCCACTGCAAACATCGCAAACGCATACGCAGGTCTTTCATTGGCACAGAGCGGCAGCTTCGAAGAGGCTATCCCCTACCTCAAGGCATTTGACGGCAGCGACAAGATGGTAGCACCCGGCGTACTCAGCGCACTCGGCAACTGCTATGCAAACACAGGCGACCTGAATTCTGCAGTAAGCAAATTCATCGAGGCTGCAAAAGCTGCCGACAACAACACAATCAGCCCCTACTGCTTGTTGCAGGCAGGTATCATCTACGAAAAGCAGGGCAACAAGGCAGAGGCACTCAAGGTTTACAACGAGATTAAAGAGAAGTATTTCGCATCATTGCAGGCAATGGACATTGAGAAATACATCAACCGTGTAAAATAAATAACAAAAACATATAAAAAGGGCTGCCCGCGTCTGCAACAAAGACTGGACAGTCCTTTTTTCATTTAATAAATCTAAGAATTATGGCAACCGAACTACACAATCTGTCGGACTACGACCCCACAAAAGTTCCCTCAGGCGAAGGACGCCGCATTGCAGTGGTATATGCAGAATGGAACCCTGAGATTACCCATGCACTGCGAAACGGAGCTGTAAACACCCTCGTCGCCAATGGAGTCAAAGAGGAGGATATAGAAATATTCAGCGTACCCGGAAGTTACGAACTCATCTACGGAGCATCACGTCTGGTAAAGAGTGAAAAGTATGACGCTATCATAGCTATCGGATGTGTAATCCGTGGCGACACCCCCCACTTCGACTACATCTGCGAAGGCGTAACTGCAGGCCTCACACAGTTGAACGTAACAGGGGACACACCAGTAATTTTCGGACTGATTACCACAAACAACCTGCTTCAAGCACAGGAGCGCAGCGGTGGACGTCTGGGCAACAAAGGCGACGAGTGCGCTGTTACAGCACTCCACATGATTAAGCAATTCGGCAAATAAACAGCCACATACCTAAAACAGCCAGCCCTTGAAAGCAATAGCTTTCAAGGGCTGGCTGTTTATACAAGAAGTACTTAACTCACTGCAGCTAAACTACCATGCGGTGATTTCTTATATAATCTTTGCCTCTACACTATCAGATATCTCCTGCTGAACAGTGGGAGCAAGCGGAAAAGCCTTTCCTTCTTCGAGAACCTCGACAGCCTTAAGCACTGTGGGGTCGAATGTATTGACATACTTCACATGCTCCAGCATACCCAATATATCGTAAATAACATTGGCATATATAGCACGTTCAATAAGTCTGCGAGACTTCATTATGCTATTATAACGACGCTTAAGCCCCTTTCCTTCGGCAAACGCCACAAACTCGTCGAGCATGGGCTGAGCCTGCAGATAGCTCAACATTCCATCCCATGTGGTAAAGGGTGTCAAATCCTTGCGATGGGCATCGCTGTATCGCAAAGAGAACTGAGCAATAAGGCGTCTCGAAACAGCCTGAGTATAGTAAGAGGTTACATCTGTGGTATCAGAAGAGACAAAGATGTCGGGCATAATGCCGCCACCTCCGTAAACGGTGCGCCCCAAACGTGTCTTGTAGACAAGACTGTCGTTCTGATGTATACTATCCTCAGAGAAGAACTCGCCACGTTCGTAGCGGTTCACAATATCCATTTCATAATCTTTGTCATCGCCTTTGGAGTAGGGTTTTTGTATACAGCGTCCCGACGGTGTGTAGTAACGTGCCACAGTCAGACGCACTGCCGAGCCGTCGCTGAATTCATAGGGTTGCTGCACAAGACCCTTGCCGAATGTACGACGTCCGATGATGGTACCGCGGTCATTATCCTGTATTGTGCCGGCAATAATTTCGCTTGCCGAAGCCGATGACTCATCTGTGAGCACCACCAGCGGCATATTCTTGAAATTGCCGCTGCCACTGGCATATTCCACCATTTTGGGATGGTGAATACCCTCGGTGTACACAATCATGTCACCCTTCTGCAAAAATTCGTTTGCCATCTGCAGGGCAATGCCCATCCAGCCGCCACCGTTCCCTCTGAGGTCGATGATGACTCCATCGCAACCACGATACTGGAAGCGTGCAAGTGCCAGCAGGAACTCATTGAATGTATTTTCGGCAAAACGCTCCACCTGCACATAACCCCATTTATTGTCAATTATATATGCAGCCTCGACACTTTGCACCGGAATATCATCGCGAGTAATAACAAAATCGAGCAACTCCTTCTCGCCGAAACGTTTGATTCCCAGCTTAACCTCTGTACCTTTGGGGCCTTTGAGTCTTTTCATTGCCGCGTCGTTGGTACATACCTTGCCGACAAACAGAGTATCGTTAATCATCACAATGCGGTCACCTGCCATCAGCCCCACCTTTTCAGAGGGCCCCTTACGTATCACCTCGTTGATATGTATTGTGTCGTCCTGTATCACAAAGCGTATACCGATACCACTGAAACTGCTCTTAAGGTCTGCATTCGTTGCTTCAAGATCTTTAGCCGGGATATATGAGCTATGAGGGTCAAGTTCTGTCAGGATCTTGGGCATCGTCTGTTCTATTATCTCTTCCATACTCAAAGAATCGACATATTTATCATGCACCAGGCTCATCAACTCATCCACTTTGTTTATGTTCACCTTGTAGAAAACCTTTTCGAGGCTCTCCTGTCGGGATATGTAGACACCCATCATCACCCCTATCAGTGCTATCAGTACATATAGCGTAGCTTGATATTTTTTCATATTAAGAACTGTAACTGTTTGAAAGCTGCTTAAATATTCTCGTGCTGTTCATCGTTTACCGATACGACCTCGATTCCCGCTCTTTCGAGCAATTTTATGCCATCGTTCAATCGGTAGGCCTCGGAGTATACTACACGCTTGATGCCTGCCTGAATGATAAGCTTCGCACATTCGATGCATGGCGAAGAGGTGACATATAGTGTAGCGCCATCGCTATTGTTTCCCGAACGGGCAATTTTGGTTATGGCATTGGCCTCGGCATGCAACACATAAGGCTTTGTCAGTCCACTCTCATCCTCACAAACATTTTCGAACCCAGAGGGTGTTCCATTGTAACCATCGGATATTATCATCTTATCTTTCACGACGATAGCTCCCACCTGGCGGCGTTTGCAGTATGAATTTTCAGCCCAGATTTTAGCCATGCGTATGTAGCGTGAGTCAAGTTCCAGTTGTTTTTTGTTCTTTGTTTCCATAATCTATTTGTTATGAAATTGCATATATGTATTATCTTGTACTTGTAGTTGCAACCAATTTGCGTCACCCTCGTAGTAGCGTGCATTCTTCAGAATATTTTCGGCTTTCATGGCTATCGTATCGCCCGAAATTGAACCGTTTGTAACCCTCACCTGCGTACACCTGAAATTACGTTTTTTATTATCCGCCTGCCAGTATCCGGATATAGCGGCTCCACCGGGAGTTGTAAAGGTAAAGGTTGTATCGTAGAACTTAAGCGTGTAAGTCACCTTCTGCGAAGGCGAGGTTATCATTGTTCCCTCTTTGAAAAAAGATAATTTCCATGGATGACTGAGGAAAATATCCGTCAGACTGTCGCCACTGTCACAAGAACAGAGGGCAGTCAGAGCAAGCACTACTGTCAGAAATAACTTTTTCATAGATGAGGGCATATTGTTTCTATTCCGTCACGCGAGAGAAGGGCATCGAGTTGCGGGTCGCTGCCTCTGAATCTTCTGTAAAGGATTTTAGGGTGTTCACTGTTTCCGCGAGCAAGAATATTGTCGCGGAACGACTGTGCTATACGTGTCGAGAATATTCCATTCTCCTTGAAGAGCGAGAATGCATCGGCATCGAGCATTTCGGCCCACTTATAGCTATAGTATCCTGCCGAATAACCACCTGTCATAATGTGGCTGAACTGCGGAGTGATGCCGGTTGCAGCCACATTGGGCAACAACGACAACGCTTCCGTTACATTATGTTCGTATGCAAGCACTTCGCCATCGAAGGGTTTTGAGATATTGTGCCATGCCTGGTCGATAAGCCCCAGCCCCACCTGGCGTATGCAGTTGTAGCCCACCTTGAAGTTGCGGGCATCATTCACCTTCTGCAACAGGTTGTCAGGTATTGTTTCACCGGTTTCGTAGTGGAATGCAAACGTATTAAGGAACTCCTTTTCGGTAGTAAAGTTTTCCATTATCTGCGACGGCAGTTCAACAAAATCCCATAGCACATCGGGGCTGCACAGCGACTGATAGGTCACATCCGAGAATATTCCATGCAGACAGTGACCAAATTCATGAAGCAGAGTATTTACCTCGTCTATGGTGAGCATCGCCGGTTTTTCGGCTGTAGGCTTGGTAGCGTTTGTGGTAAGCGTGACGTGAGGACGATGGTCGACACCGGCCTTGTCTTTGAATTGCCCTTTTACAGAATCCATCCACGCACCCGAACGCTTGCCTTTGCGAGGGAAAAAGTCACAATAGAGAAGCGCAAGGAAACGCTCATCGTAGTCGTATACCTCGAACACTTGAACATCGGGGTGATACACCGGAATATTTTCGTTTCGGCGGAAGGTTATTCCATAAAGGCGTGTAGCAAGATTGGTAACTCCATGCAGCACCTGATCCAGCGAGAGGTAAGGTCGCAACATTTCGTCGTTGATGGAGTGTTTTTTCTGCTTCAGTTTTTCCGAATAATATAGAAAATCCCAGGGCATCATTTCGAATTCCTTACCCTCTATTTCGCGAGCAAGCTCTTTAATTTCGTTAACTTCGCGACGCGCAGCAGGCAGATAAGACCAGGAAAGACGACCCAGTAGAGAAAATACCGCATCGACATTCTGCGCCATTCGCTCCGATGTTATATACTCGGAATAGGTATTGTAGCCAAGTAGTCTTGCAAGTTCGAGGCGGGCATTTACTATCTGCACGACAAGCGCGCGGTTATCATACTCGTCGCCTTTTGCCCCAAGCGAACTATAAGCCATATACAGTTCTTTACGCAGTTCGCGACGGGTACTGAAGCAGAGGAAGGGAACATAACTGGGACGATGAAGAGTGAACACCCATCCCTTTTTTTCTGCCTCTTGCGCAGCGATGGCAGCCGACTCAACAAGTCTTTCGGGCAGTCCGTCGAGTTGAGAAGAGTCGGTTATATGTAACTGGTAAGCATCAGTCTCTTTCAGAGTATTCTCCTGGAATTTCAGTTCCAGTTTATTGAGCATCTGGGTAAGTTCGCGATACTTTTCTTTGTCTTGAGACGACAGATTTGCACCTGCACGAACAAAACTCTTGTAAATTATTTCGAGCAACCGTTGCTGCTCACCAGTGAGCGCGGTGCGGTCGACATTGTCGTAAACAGCCTTTATCCGGGCAAAAAGTTTCTCGTCGAGATAAATATTATTGCGATGCTCGGTCAGTAACGAGTAGGCTTCCTCGGAGAGTGCCTGAAGTTCATCGTCATTGCGAACATTCATATATGTATTCAGCACAGCAGAGACCTTCATTATAACCTCGCCGCTTTTCTCAAATGGCTCGATGGTATTTTCAAATGTCGCAGGAGCTGCATTGCTGGCTATTGCAGCAATCTCCGTCTCTTCTATCTGTATGCCTGCCTTAATAGCAGGAAGTATATGCGCAATCTCTATCCGGTCGAAGGGAATCGCCTCGAACGGAGTATCGTATGGTGCCAAAAAGGGATTACCAGCAAGCACCTCTTGTATGTTTGTATCGTTTGTCATACCTTCAAAAATCATCAAGCAAGGCATTAACCCTGCGTCATACGAATCGCAAAGATAATAACTTCACCTATTTAAATAAAAAAATAGGCTGCCAATTTCCTTCTGCATTGCCTATTTTTGTGATTATATAACAAAATCTGCAGAAAAATTAATAGGCAAAATTATCTGAATTGAATATCCAACAGGAAAAGTTAACTCGAAACACAGAGCCATATTTAAGAAATTATTTTACACACAAACATAAAAAAGCATACACTTTACACTAAAAAAAGAGAAACAGTCCAATTATTATATTTTTTCCAAAAATCGAAAAAGCACCCTATTTTTATGAAAAAAGTTCAAAAACCCAAGGTGCAAAACAAAAATTGCATGCAAAACTTTGATAAATCATCTATAAAAGCAGTGGAAATTTTAAAAAATGCTTTCCACTCTCTCACACAGTGCTTATCTTTGCAAATGGAGTATTCCGGCGGCTCCATTATATCAAAAAATCACAACAAATAGAAAACAGCCGAAACACAAATATTAGAATATGTCAAAATTAAGATTCGATGTTGTCCGCGATGCGTTTAACAAAAAGCCGGTTAAACCCATCATGCCCGAAGGCCGCCCCGAGGACTACTATGCAATGAATGTATTCAATCGCGAGAAGATGTTCAAATATCTCTCGAACGATATATACAAAAAACTTATAGATGTGATTGACAACGGCGCACCGCTGGATGTGTCGATTGCCGATGGTGTCGCAGACGGAATGAAACGATGGGCCATAGAGCGTGGAGCCACACACTACACACACTGGTTCCATCCGCTGACGGAAACGACAGCCGAGAAGCACGATGCCTTCATCGAGCACGATGGCAAAGGAGGAGTGATTGAAAAGTTCTCGGGCAAACTGCTTGTACAGCAGGAGCCAGATGCTTCGTCGTTCCCCAACGGAGGTATTCGAAGCACATTCGAGGCACGTGGATACAGTGCATGGGACCCCACATCGCCGGCATTCCTGATAGGTGACACTTTGTGTGTACCCACAATTTTCATATCATACACCGGCGAGGCTCTCGACTATAAAGCGCCTCTGTTGAAAGCGCTCAGAGCTGTGGACAAGGCCGCTACCGACGTATGCCACTACTTTGACAAAAGTGTGAAAAAAGTCATCACATACCTCGGATGGGAACAGGAATATTTCCTTGTAGACGAAGATATGGTACTTGCCCGTCCCGACCTGCAAATGACAGGCCGCACCCTGATAGGACACGACAGTGCCAAGAACCAGCAGCTCGACGACCACTACTTCGGTTCAATCCCCGAACGAGTGGCAGCCTTTATGTCCGACCTCGAAGTAGAAGCACTCAAGCTTGGAATTCCGGCAAAAACATGCCACAATGAGGTGGCACCCAACCAGTTTGAGCTTGCACCCATATACGAAGAGTGCAACCTTGCAGTAGACCACAACATGATAATAATGTCGCTGATGAAGGTTGTAGCCCGCAAGCATGGCTTCATAGTGCTGCTACACGAAAAACCCTTCAAAGGAGTTAACGGATCGGGCAAACACAACAACTGGTCGCTCGGCACAGACAACGGCACACTGTTGATGGCACCCGGAAAGACAGACAAGGAAAACCTCCGTTTCATCACCTTTGTTGTCAACACACTTGCTGCCATATACCGACACAACGGACTGCTGAAGGCAAGTATCATGTCGGCAACCAACGCTCACCGTTTGGGAGCAAATGAGGCACCACCTGCCATCATTTCAAGTTTCCTCGGCTCACAGCTTTCATCCGTACTCGACCACATGGAAACAACCGACGACGTTGTTAAAATACTGAGCAAAAGAGAGTTGCGCCTGAATATTCCGCAGATACCCGAACTGCTGATAGACAACACAGACCGCAACCGCACCTCGCCCTTTGCATTCACAGGCAACCGTTTCGAGTTCCGCGCAGTAGGTTCGGAGGCAAACTGTGCATCGGCAATGATAGCCCTTAACACAGCCATGGCCGAGCAGTTGGTTATTTTCAAGCAGGAGGTAGACTCACTCATCGAAGGAGGAATGACAAAAGAGGATGCACTTGTCAGCGTGATACGCAAATATATAAAGTACAGCAAACAGATTCGTTTCGACGGCAACGGCTACTCCGACGAGTGGAAAGCCGAAGCTGCCGGTCGCGGACTCGACTGCGAATCAAGCGCTCCGGTTGTATTCGACCGCTACCTCGACCCTGCAAGCATCGACATGTTTGCAAATATGGAGGTGATGACAGAGACAGAGCTTAAAGCACGCAACGAAATAAAATGGGAAATGTACACCAAGAAAGTACAGATTGAAGCACGTGTACTGGGCGACCTTGCGCTTAACGACATTGTACCCACGGTAACAAAATACCAAAGTTCGCTGCTCGACAATGTAATCAAGATGGAAACAGTTTTTGGCAAGGAAGTTGGCGACACTCTTTCAGCCGAAAACATTGCAACCGTAAAAGAGATTGCAATGCGTGTGGCAGAAATAAAACGCATGGTAAACGAAATGGTAGAGCGCAGAAAAGTAGCCAACCGCATAACCGTTGAGCGAGAGAAAGCAATTGCCTACCACGACACTATCGCTCCTATGCTCGAAGAGATAAGATCGCACATCGACAAACTCGAGCAGATAGTGGACAACGAAGTTTGGACACTGCCAAAATACCGAGAATTGCTGTTTATCAATTAAGCGACAGGCATATCACATCCAATCGCAATCCAACTCCCATACTGGCTAAGCTATCAGTATGGGAGTTTATTTTATTAATCACCTATCAAAGAGCTACTTAAACAGAGGCATCGGACAAATTCCAATACCCAGACTTTTTTATTGGCGGCATTAAGTTGTATAGCCTCATCGAAAAAATCATCGAACAATACTGCATCGTATTCCAACATATCACAAACTGCGAACAAAAGCTTCTTATAGCTATGGAAACAAAATTCTGCAACTAAAGAAAAAAGTTGCCTTTGTATATCTGCTATTTCATAAAAAATCACGACCTTTGTAATTATGAACGAAATTAATGAATTTATACAGCAAAACGACTTTTTACAACAGTTGGTCGGTCAGATTTCACTGATTGAAATTATTGTAAAAGGCATAATCATAGGAATAGTTGCATCTGCTCCCATGGGCCCCGTAGGCATATTGTGTGTACAACGCACCCTCAACAAAGGACGTATATACGGATTTATGACAGGATGTGGAGCAGCTGTCAGCGACATCATTTATGCATTGATAACCGGCTACGGATTGTCATTCATCTACGATTTTATACACAACCAGCACAATCTTTTCTGGTTGCAATTGGGTGGCAGCATCATGTTGCTGGGATTCGGTGTACACACCTACCGCAGCAAGCCGACAGAGAACAAGACCAAGGTGAGCCGTAACCGCAGCGGATTGTTGCTTAACGGATTATCAGGATTCGGGCTTGCCCTTTCCAACCCGTTGATAGTCTTCTTGTTCCTGGCGATGTTTACCCCAATGTCATTCATGCTGCCCGATCTGCCGCTCTACCAGCAGGTTATAGGTTATCTTTCGATAATGGCAGGCGCAATGTTGTGGTGGTTGTTCATTACATACGCCGTAAACAAGCTTAAAAGCCGCTTCGATGTCCGCGGCATTTGGATAATAAACCGCATAATAGGCGCTGTGGTTATAATCGTATCATTCATCAGCGTTATTTTGATTCTGACCGGAATCTATTCATTCCATTAGGAATCTCAAAATTTCTTTTGAAAATCAAGCTTATAAAAGACTAGTATTTTGTATATATCCAAAGAACTCAGAAAAAAGAATATAGCAGAATATCTGCTGTATATGTGGCAGGTCGAAGACCAGATAAGAGCAAATGGCCTTTCGCCAGAGAAACTAAGTGAAAATATAATTTCGTCGTACAACCTGACAGAGGAGCAAAAGAGTGCCCTTGCCGAATGGTACGGCAATCTCGTGGAAATGATGCGAAGCGAAGGTGTTGCACAAAGTGGGCATCTGCAGATAAACAGGAATATTGTAATAATGCTCACCGACCTTCACCTGCGCCTTCTCGACTCGCCAAAGGTACCGTTCTATTCAGCTGCCTACTACAAAGCACTGCCCTTCATCGTGGAGTTCCGCAACAAGAGCAACGGACAGGAAAAGCCCGAGCTGGAGAACTGTTTCGACGCACTGTATATGGTGTGGATGATGAAGCTGCAGAAACGCGAACTTGGCGAAGAGACACTGAAAGCTACTGCCGAAATTGGCAGATTCATTTCAACACTGTCGCTCTACTTCCGCGAAGAGGAAGAGGGACGACTGAACCTTGACGACGAAGAGATACAATAACGACACATTGCGACCTTGTGTCAGCACAAACAACAAAACCTTTTAAAGACGATGAACATACAAGAAGAGATAGGACGTAGAAGAACCTTTGCGATAGTTTCGCACCCTGACGCCGGTAAAACAACTCTCACCGAAAAGCTGTTGCTGTTCGGAGGACAGATTCAGGTGGCTGGAGCCGTAAAGTCCAACAAAATCAAGAAGAGTGCAACATCTGACTGGATGGAGATTGAAAAACAGCGTGGTATTTCAGTTACGACATCAGTCATGGAGTTCGACTACGAAGGATACAAGGTAAACATCCTTGACACCCCCGGACACCAGGACTTTGCCGAGGACACTTTCCGTACCTTGACAGCTGTGGACAGCGTAATCATCGTGGTTGACAGTGCAAAAGGTGTTGAGGCGCAGACACGTAAACTGATGTCAGTGTGCCGCATGCGCAACACTCCTGTAATTGTCTTTGTAAACAAGATGGACCGCGAAGGACGCGACCCGTTCGACCTGCTCGATGAACTTGAAAATGAGTTGCAGATTTCTGTACGTCCTCTTAGCTGGCCCATCGACCAGGGTGCCCGCTTCAAAGGCGTATACAACATATACGAGCAGAAGCTCGACCTTTTCACACCAAACAAACAGCGAGTAACAGAGAAGGTTGAGGTAGACATCAACAGCAAGGAACTCGACAACAACATTGGCGAAATGCTTGCAACAAAGCTGCGCGACGACCTTGAACTTGTAGAGGGTGTATACCCTGAATTTGAAGTTCAGGACTACCTTGATGCAAAAGTGGCGCCTGTCTTTTTCGGTTCGGCTCTGAACAATTTCGGTGTACAGGAGTTGCTAAACTGCTTCGTAAAGATAGCTCCTGCGCCCCGCCCCGTACAGGCAGAGGGACGTATGGTGTCACCCGAAGAGCCTAAATTCACAGGATTCATATTCAAGATAACAGCCAACATCGACCCCAACCACCGCTCGTGCGTTGCATTCTGCAAAATATGTTCGGGTAAATTCGTACGCAATGCTCCCTACCGCCATGTACGCCTGGGTAAGGATATGCGATTCTCTTCGCCCACACAGTTTATGGCACAGCGCAAAAGCACTATCGACGAGGCATACCCCGGAGACATCATAGGTTTGCCCGATACCGGTAACTTCAAGATCGGCGACACATTGACCGAGGGAGAGATGCTCAATTTCAAAGGCCTACCCAGTTTCTCGCCCGAGATGTTCAAATACATAGAGAATGCCGACCCCATGAAGACCAAGCAGCTGGCAAAAGGTATCGACCAGTTGATGGGCGAAGGTGTTGCACAGCTCTTCGTAAACCAGCATAATGGTCGCAAACTGATTGGTACCGTTGGTCAACTTCAGTTTGAGGTTATACAGTATCGTCTGGAGAATGAGTACAATGCAAAATGCCGTTGGGAACCCGTAAGCCTCTACAAGGCATGCTGGATAGAGAGCGACGACGAGGCTGAACTTGAGAATTTCAAGAAACGCAAGTACCAATATATGGCTAAGGACATTGAGGGACGCGACGTATTCCTTGCCGACAGCAACTACGTGCTTCAGATGGCACAGAACGATTTTAAGAACATAAGATTCCACTTCACAAGCGAATTCTAAAATGGGAACAATAGCAGATGAGGCCAAACGTGCCATAGAAGTAATGCGCAAAGGAGGAGTAATCCTCTACCCCACAGACACAGTATGGGGTATCGGATGCGACGCGACAAACGAAGAGGCAGTCAAACGCATATACGAAATAAAGAAACGTGTCGACAACAAAGCGATGCTGTTGCTTGTCGACTCACCCGACCGAATAGTGCGATACGTAGCAAAGATTCCGGCTGTTGCGTGGGACCTGATAGAGTTGACTACAAAACCATTGACGATAATATACGATGGAGCGCGCAACCTTGCCCCCAGCCTGATAGCAGAGGATGGTAGCGTAGGCATCCGCGTAACCTCGGAGCTATTCTCTAAAGAGTTGTGCTACCGTTTTCAGAAGGCAGTTGTGTCAACATCTGCCAACATCAGCGGCGAGCCCACTCCACGCTATTTTGCAGAAATCAACCCGGAGATAATCGAGGCTGTAGACTATGTAGTCAACTACAAACAACTTGAAAAAGGTTCCCCCAAACCTTCAAGCATCATCAAGCTCGAAGAGAATGGAGTTGTTACGGTTATAAGACAATGAGTGACAAGAATAAAACAATACTCGACCGCTTTTTCGAATGGCGCGAAAAGCATCTTCCGCAGAATAGGTTTGTACTTATTCTCAGTTTTTTGGTGGGAGTACTCTCGGCACTCGCAGCCTTCACACTGAAGCATCTCATCGAGTTTATACAGGAGATGCTGACTAGTGGATTCAGTGTATTTTCGGGCAACTGGCTATATCTGATATACCCTGTTGTCGGTATCTTGCTGTCGGGGCTCTTCATCAGAAAAATCGTACGCGACGACATCAGCCATGGTGTAACAAAAGTGCTGTACGCAATATCCCGTCGTAAAGGACAGATTAAAAGACACAACATGTGGTCGTCACTGGTAGCCAGTGGTGTAACCATCGGATTCGGTGGTTCGGTGGGAGCCGAGTCACCTATTGTCTTTACAGGAGCTGCCATAGGCTCTAACCTTGGCAACTTCTTCCGCATGGAGAAAAAGGTTATGATGCTGTTGCTGGGCTGCGGAGCTGCCGGAGCCATTGCGGGCATCTTTAAAGCGCCTATTGCAGGACTTGTATTTACACTTGAGGTGCTGATGCTGGACCTTACAATGTCGTCGCTGTTGCCGTTGCTTATTTCCAGTGTAACGGCTGCCACCCTTGCCTACATGTTCACTGGAACAGATGCAATGTTCGATTTTCAGCCCGACAAAGCTTTTGAAATCACACGTGTACATTATGTTGTGCTGCTGGGCGTAGCTTGTGGTATAGTCTCACTCTACTTCACACACATGACCACAGCCATCGAACGTTTCTTCCGCAGGATAGAGAATCCTTACAAGAAACTGTTATTAGGTGGTTCTATACTGAGTATTCTGATATTCCTTTTTCCGCCACTCTACGGCGAAGGCTACCACACGATAAACACACTTATCAACGGTTCCGACCCCTACGAGATTCTGAACAATTCGTTCTTCTATGGTTTTCCGGGATTGTTGTTGCTGTTTATGCTGTTTGTAATAATGTCAAAGGCTGTGGCTGCAACCGTGACGAACTGCGGTGGTGGATGTGGAGGTATTTTCGCACCCAGCCTCTTCCTGGGCTGTCTGTCGGGATATCTGTTCTCTTCGCTATGCAACCAGTCGTTCCTGGCAGCCGACCTCTCCTGCGTAAACTTTGCATTGTTTGGAATGGATGCACTGATGTCAGGAGTATTTAATGCACCGCTTACCGGTGTATTCATCATCGCAGAACTTACCGGAGGATATGCTCTGTTTCTGCCGCTGATGA
>JAEIGA010005461.1_pt1 | contig 19420 bp, 14 predicted proteins | sample 9270691 | NCBI WGS metagenome assembly JAEIGA01 (sample SAMN17057246, study PRJNA624740) | gut metagenome | biome: biome; isolation source: fecal sample | host: Bos grunniens | place: China: Xizang | collected 2019 | reverse complement strand
TCATATGAAAGGGACTGATAGAAAGCTTCAGCACCGCTGAAGTTATCAGTGCCTGCACCGAAGAATACGAACCAGACGTCAAAACCGACATTGGTGTATTCCTTGAAAGCCTTGAGAGCCGTCAGGACACATGCCGTACCGGAAGCATTATCTGAGATACCGTCATATTTGAATTCAGGCTCAGACTCTTCTTCCCAATCCTCATCTTCATCGTAATCTTCGTCTTCGTCGTAATCCTCATCGTCTTCATCTTCATCGTAGTCTTCGTCATCATCTCTATATTCAGATGAAAGAGAAGAATCGTAATGAGCGCCGATGATGGCAACTCTGTGCTCAAGCGCAAAAGAGCCGTCATCCTGGGCACAGTAGAAACCCGTGCCTTCGATCCTGACTATGTAATTTGCAGATGTTCCGCCGGAGCCCTGAAAAGTCTGGACTTCGGGAGTAAAACCTAACTCCTTGATCTTTTCCTCGATATAAGCGCCTGTCTGGGACTCTCCTGCAGAGTAAGCGCGTCTGTCGGGGAATTTTGCAGCTATCTCTCTTGCAATGTCAGAACCGTACGAACCGTAATCAGCCGGCTTTTCATTACCCTTGTTCTTATTCTTGCAAGAAGTCAGAAGCAGCGGCTGTGCCAAAAGAGTGACACAGGTTGCTGCGGTTACTATCTTTTTGATCAAATCACTTTTCATAACCTGCGTATTATACCCTAAACTTCTTCATCTTTTGAGGCAATCGGAGAAGAGACTGCCGTAATCTTCTTCAGTCTGTCCTCCAAGATCTTCAAAGCTTCTTCCGTTGAAGGATTCTTTATTGCCCAGCTTCCCTTGCCGTCTTTTTCCTCGTAACAGACCAGAGCCCTGTCAGAAGCAGAACCTTTGCGGTATGTATCCTTAAGTGAATTCATTATCGCATTAAAGCTAACGCCCTTAAGTTCTGTGGGAAGATTGAGCTTTAAGTAAATTGCTTTAATTGCCGTCCTTGCCTTATCGGGCACGGTCGCGAAAAGGCTGAGCGCTAGCGCCTCACCCTCCGAGTAGTTCATGAACCTGAAATAGCCCTCAACAGCCTCCGAAAGTTCGCTTCCGAGTGAGAGCAGAACCGGATTCTTCCTGTCGATCGCTGCCCTTGCGGCATATACACGGTTAAGGAAAACCCTGATGTCAGAAAGGTTTGTATCGGACAGCTCGATAAGATCGGTCAAAAGGCCGAAATCTGCCAGGAGTGCATACCTGATTATCTGAGCATATCCGTTGGGAACATACTTCTTCGGCACCGTTGAAAGATACTTGGGATCGATAAAGACTGCCGTCTGTGAAATATCAATCGCTGCCGTATTCTTGCGGCTTCCCGAATTTAGATAAGCCTTATCCGAGCAGCATGTCTCGGACATAGCCGAAAGAGTAGTCGGAACTGCGATAAAACGTGACTTTCCCGTATAAAGAGACGAAGCAAAAGCTGCGATGTCGATTACCGCTCCGCCTCCGAAAGCAATGATCCAGTCGTTGCTGTTAAGGCCGAAGTCGGTAAGTTCTTTGATTACGTTATTGACCTGTGAAAGATTCTTGTTCTGTTCGCCCTCTTCTATCGTGATGAGGCAGGTCTTAACATTCCTTACGACGAACTGCTTCTCAAAAGCATTGTAATAGTAACCGCTTACCTGTCTGTCGGATATTATCGCAACCTTGATCTCCTCTTCAGAGAGATCTTTATTGTTGTATTGCTCAAGGATAAATCCGGCTACGAACTCTTCTGCGATGCCGCTTCCGGTAAAGCAGTCGTAGCTGCGGTTGCAATCAAGTCTGTCCAAGCTTTTAAGGCTCCTTTCGCTTGCAAAGTCAATTTGTATATTAACACAAAAGTGATAAAATAGACGCTCAGGTAAATTATTTAATAGAGGTTATGTATGAAAATAAGAACGAGATTCGCACCCAGCCCCACGGGATTTATGCATGTCGGAAATCTCCGCACGGCACTTTATGAATACCTTACGGCAAAACATGAAAACGGCACTTTTGTCCTCAGAATTGAGGATACCGACCGTGAACGTTATGTTGAGGGAGCAACTCAAGTTATATATGACACAATGAAGCTCGCAGGACTTGAGCACGACGAAGGTCCCGATATCGGCGGCGAATTCGGCCCCTATGTCCAGAGCGAGAGACTTTCAATGTATAAGCCTTATGCCGAAAAGCTCGTTGAGGAAGGCAAGGCTTACAGATGCTTCTGCACCAAAGAGCGTCTCGAGGCACTCAAGGAGAATGCTCCCGAAGGCACAGGTTACGACCGTCACTGCAGAGACCTCTCCGCAGAAGAGATCCAGAAGAACCTTGATGCAGGCATGCCCTATGTCATCAGACAGAAGATGCCTCTTACAGGTTCCACTTCCTACCATGACCTCGTATACGGCGACATCACATTCCCCAACGAGGATCTCGACGATCAGGTGCTTATCAAGACAGACGGATTTCCCACATATAACTTTGCAAACGTTATCGATGACCACACAATGGGAATCACACACGTTGTAAGAGGCAGCGAGTATCTTTCATCAACACCTAAGTACAACCTCCTCTACGATGCATTCGGATGGGAAATTCCCACATACATTCACCTGCCGCTCATCATGGGCAAGTCTGTTGACGAGGAAGGCAACGAGGTTATCTCCAAGCTCTCAAAGCGTCACGGCTCAACAGGTTTCATGGACCTCATCAACGAGGGCTATCTCCCCGAGGCCATCATCAACTACATCGCACTTCTCGGCTGGGCACCCAAGGATACAAGAGAGATCTTCTCCCTGCCCGAGCTCATCGAAGCATTCGACATCAACGGCATTTCCAAGTCACCTGCAGTCTTCGACTACGATAAGCTCTCATGGGTCAACCAGGAACACATCAAGGCAATGTCCGATGAGGAATTCCTTGAGCACGCCAAGCCTTACTACGATGAGGCAGGCGTTGATCCTTCCTGCTATGCTCTCCTTGCAGAGCTCTTAAAGCCCAGGATCGCAAAGTTCACCGAGATCACCGAGAAGCTTTCTTTCATCAAGCAATACGGCGACTTCGAGCTTGAACTCTTTGAACACAAGAAGAGCAAATCCACACTGGAATCTTCCAAGCAAATGCTCGAGCAAGCTATTCCGGTTCTCGCCCAAGTCCAATGGGACAGAGATTCGATCACAGAGGCCATGAAAGAACTGGCTGAGAAACTTGAAGTTAAGAACTCAGTTGTTATGTGGCCTGTCAGGATCGCTGCTGCAGGCGTTGCAGTAACCCCCGGCGGATGTGCTGAGGTCATGATCCTTCTGGGAAGAGAAGAATCCCTTCGCAGAATAAATTACGCTTATTCGAGACTTTAATTTTCGGGAGATAAACAAAATGGCTGACAGTAAAAATTTTATTGAGCAGATTATAGATGAGGAACTCAAAGAAGGCGGTCGTGTATACGGCAAGAAGATCCACACAAGATTCCCGCCTGAACCGAACGGCTACCTTCACATAGGTCACGCAAAGGCACTGGAGATCGACTTCGGTACCGCTGAAGAATACAACGGTCTCTGCAACCTCAGAATGGACGACACAAACCCCACCAAAGAGGATGAGGAATTCGTTGAGGCTATCAAGGAAGACATCCACTGGTTGGGTCACGACTGGGATGACAGATTCTTCTATGCATCCGAATACTTCGAAAAGATGTATGAATTCGCAATCGAGCTCATCAACAAGGGTCTCGCTTACGTATGTGAACTCACACCCGATCAGATGCGCGACATGAGAGGCGACACAAAGACTCCCGCCGTCTCCCCTTACCGCGACAGACCTATCGAAGAGAGCCTTGATCTCTTTAAGAGAATGAGAGCCGGTGAATTCGAAGACGGCAAGATGACTCTCCGTGCGAAGATCGACCTCGCATCAGGCAACTTCAACATGAGAGACCCTGTCATCTACAGAATCAATCACCTGCCCCACCACAGAACAGGAACAGAGTGGTGCATCTACCCCATGTACGACTTCGCTCATCCTATCGAAGACGCACTTGAAGGAATCACACACTCACTCTGCTCACTCGAGTTCGAGTCACACAGACCTCTTTACGACTGGGTTGTAAACAACATCTCCGTTGAGACAAAACCCCGTCAGATCGAGTTTGCACGTCTCGGAATCACTCACACAGTACTTTCCAAGAGAAAGCTCCGTGCCATGATCGAAGCAGGAATCGTTACAGGCTGGGACGACCCCAGAATGCCTACACTCTGCGGTCTCAGAAGACGCGGCTACACACCTGCTTCCATCCATAACTTCAGCGCAAGAAACGGTGTCGCAAAGGTTAACTCCGTTGTTGACTTCGCATTCCTTGAATACTGCTTGAGAGAAGATCTCAACAATCACGCTCAGAGAGCAATGGCAGTCTTAAAGCCCGTTAAGCTCATCATCGACAACTATCCTGAAGGATCTTCCGAAGAGTTTGATGTCGAGAACAACCCCAAGGACGAGAACGCAGGCACACGTAAGGTTACTTTCTCAAGAGAGCTCTGGATCGAATCAGAAGACTTCATGGAAGAACCCGCACCCAAGTATTTCAGACTCTTCCCCGGCAACGAGGTACGCTTGAAGTCTGCTTACGTCGTTAAGTGCGTTTCATGCGATCATGACGCTGACGGCAACGTAACAGCAGTTCACTGCACATACGATCCCGAATCAAGAGGCGGCAACACTGCTGACGGAAGAAAGATCAAGTCAACAATTCACTGGGTTGACGCAAACAACTGCGTTGACGGTGAGATCAGACTCTACGACAGACTCTTCACAACAGAGCAGCCCGACCTTGCAGACTGCAACTATCTCGATTTCATCAATCCTGATTCTCTTGAAGTCATCAAGGGCGCAAAGCTCGAGAAGTTCCTCGAAAACACTCAGCCAGAAGACAGATTCCAGTTCTTAAGAACAGGTTACTTCTGCGCTGATTCAAAGGACTCCTCACCTGAGCACCTCGTATTCAACAGAGCAGTATCTTTGAAAGACAGCTATAAGCCTGAATGATTTTTTCAGAAATCAATAAACAAACCCTTGTACTTCGTTGTGAATGTACAAGGGTTTTATTTTGCTTATTTGCTGTTCTTTTCAAAAGTGGGCTGCTCGTGTAACGTCTTGCCCAGGAGCGTCATAGCCTGCTTCGGACAAAAGTCCACACACCTGTAGCACATGGTGCATTGTGAAGCTGCTACAGCCTTCCCGTCTACGATCTTAATGTTATTGGTCGGACAGTTCTTTGCACAAAGTCCGCATCCTACACATTTTGATGAGTCGATCTTAAGCTTATCGGTATAACCCGTTGTCTTGTTATAAAACCACAGTCTCTGACCGAATAATCCTGCAAGATGAGAAGCGAACGATAAGCCTTCTTTCGGATAGTTTCCTGTCTTAATCTTCGCTGCAGCTTCGTTGATGCGCTTATCGGCTTTTGCGATTATTTCCTTATTCTGTTCGTGTGTCTTCTTAAGTGCTTTGCAGTCACCTATCGAATCCGGCATTACTATCTGCAGGCCGCCCGTAATGACGGCTCCGTACTTCTTCAAAAGCCTTGCCGCACAGCCAGTGCCGTCGCCGGCAAAAAGGCCCATCGTTGTTATCAGGAAGATCTTCTTGTCCTTCCATTCTGCTTCGTGCCTGTTTATGAAGTCTCTTACAAGATACGGAATGTTCGAAAACTGCGTCGGATAAGCCAATATCAGCTCATCTTCTTTCAATGCTTCATTAACATCAGGAGATTCGATCGGCACCAATGATCCGTTTGCACCTATGCTGTTAAAAAGAAGTTCCGTTATATGTTTTGTATTACCGGTGCCGCTAAGATATATCGCGTTCACTTAACACCCTCCAAAAGCATCTTGAATGCTTTCTTGAGATAATCCTCTTTGCTCATATTGAATCGCATCTTCAGATATTCTTCTTTATCATTGGCCATCAAAATGATCCCTGATATCGAAGACCACATCATAATGACCGCAGGATAGATATCGATATCTTTTCTTACAACGCCTTCCTTAATGCCGCTCTTTATGAAATCGGCAATAGCTTCATTAGTAGCCTCACCTACCTCATAGATCTTCTTATAGATTTCCTGCTCAAGATCCATGGAGATCTTACCAAGAGTTCCTCTGTAGATAACAGGATGCTCTTCAAACTTCGATGCGATATCAAAGCACAAGGTGTAATACCTGTCCTCAAATGAGCCCTCTCCGTCTGCCGCTTTCCTGGCATCGGCAAGAAGATATTCCATATATCTGCACATGAGTGTGTCCCAGATCTTTTCTTTGCTGTCGAAATAAACATAGAGAGTCGACTTGCAGATGCTGGATTCATAAGCGATGTCATCTACGGATGTCGCATCATATCCCTTTTTCTCAAACAGCTTCTCTGCTGCCATCATTACTACTTCAGTGTGAAGTTCTACCCACTTTTTCTTTGGCATGTAAAGCCTCCATTCTTTTCAAAAACACCTATTTTCAATCCCTAAAATCGAACTATCGGTTCGTTTTTCGTACTGTCAGTACGATTATTGTACTACCAGTTCGATTTTAGAGCAAGAGGATACTTCTTCAGAATGCAGAAAAAAGATCATCAGATTTGAATCAAATGGCCGGCCGGTTAAAAACAAGCAAAAGACAGGTCGGTTAATAAAACCAGGCAAAAGCCAAGCCAATAAATAACACCTGCAAAATCTGCAGGTGCTTAAAGGATTTACTATAAACCGGTATCAAGCGGACTGAACAAGACAATAATCAGATACCAACCCGGCCTAATAAAATAAGCAAACGGATAACAAGCCGGCCCTACAAAATCAATAGCCGGCCAGGAATGCCTTCGTTCTCTCCTGCCGGGGATTCGTTACGAGATCGTATGCGGGACCTTCTTCAACGATAACGCCGCCGTCCATGAATACGATGCGGTCTGCAACGTCTCTGGCAAAGCTCATCTCGTGGGTAACGATTACCATCGTCATCTTCTCTTTAGCGAGTTCCTTGATGACGGTCAGGACACCTTTGGTGAGCTCAGGATCCAAAGCGGATGTCGGCTCGTCAAAGAATATAATCTCAGGGTTAGTTGCAAGCGCTCTTGCGATGGAGACGCGCTGCTGCTGTCCGCCTGAAAGATTGCAAGGATATGAGTCGGCTTTCTCTTTAAGATCCATCTTGGCAAGCAGACGGTCGCAGATAGCATCTGCCTCTTCCTTGCTCTTCTTGTGGACATGGATCAAAGCTTCCGTGATGTTTCTCTTAACGGAGAAATGCGGGAAGAGATTGAAGTTCTGGAATACGAGACCGAACTTTGAGCGGATCTCCTTTTCGAGTTTCTTGTCACAGTATGTGCCGTCTTCACAAAGGACATCGCCGCCGATGGCGATCTTGCCTGCGTCGACCTTTTCGAGAGTTGTGGCGCATCTTAAGAGCGTTGACTTACCGCCGCCTGAAGGTCCGATGACGGCAACGACTTCACCGCGTCTGACTTCCATGGAAATGCCCTTAAGGACCTCCAGATCTTCGAAGGACTTATAGACTTTACTTATCTCAAGAACAACGTCGCTTTTTTCCGGCATTTGGCTTTCCCCATTAAGAATAGTAAGACATGGATTTCTCCACGCGGTTTAATATCTGTTCGATTATCAGGTTCGTCACGTAGTAGAATGCGCCGGCAACGATGAAAGGAATTACCGATACCTGCGCCGATGCGGCTGCGGATGCCTTGGTGAACATCTCGGTTACCGAGAGGACCTGGGCAAGTGAAGTATCTTTTACAAGCGTGATTATCTCGTTGGAAACTGAAGGCAGAACGCGCTTAACGACCTGAGGCAGGATGATCTTAAAGTATGTCTGCATTTTCGAGAAGCCCAAAACGGTTGCCGCTTCATACTGGCCTTTGGACATGGACTGGATACCGCCTCTGAAGATCTCGGCGAAGTAAGCAGCATAGTTCAAAGAGAACGCAATGATCGTCGCTATGAATCTGTAGTTGAAAGGTCCGATCTGGATGCTTCCGAGATTAAGACCGAAGATATAGTAAGGTCCGAAGTAGACCAAAAGGAGCTGGAGCATGAGAGGCGTGCCTCTTAAGACCGAGATATAGAGCTGGAAAATGAGTGAGACGATCTTTATCTTGGACATTCTGCCCTTAGATACGAGAAGGCCCAAAGGAATCGAGAAGATCAACGTAAAGAAGAAGATTCCGAAAGTAAACTTAAAGCCCTGAGCCAATTGTATCAATGTCGACTGAAATGCACCCATATCAATACCCCGGCATGATCCACTTTACATTTGTGTCGTCATCAAAACCCTTTACCGTCCAACTGACGGAGTGTTCGTCATTATTGATCAAATAATTCATTACAAAACCATCTTCTGCCAGACCGTAACTGTATGTTTCAAGCACTTTACCGATCTGATCAAGTGCTTCAAATCTTTCTTCATCTGTCATGTTTTTATAGTAATCACTCTTACCAAACTTATCTAATACTGCTTTTGCAAAAAAAATCCTAAAATCCTTTTGGGTGGAACTATCATATTGAGATGAAGGAACAAGTATCCTGCATTCATCCACAAAATGAGCAGCATCAAAAACTTCAGGTTCACTTGAAGTGCACCCGGCAAAAAGAATAACAGACAGCGCTGAAACTATTATCATGGAAAGTACTCGCTTAAACATAGCGATATTTTAGCATAATCCAGATAAATTAGTATTTAAAATAAATAAGGGCGTCTCATGAACCATGAAACGCCCCGTAAACCAATCTTAAGTTAAAAGATTATTTTCCGATGATGGTTACATCAGAACCAAACCACTTCTCGGAGATCTTAGCCATTGTACCGTCAGCTGCCATCTCTTCGAGAGTCTTCTGAACTTCGTCACGGAGAGCTGTGTTTCCGAGGAGGAAACCAACGCCGTACTGCTCAGAAGCAACTGCCTCGTCAAGAACTGCAAAGTCCTTGCCTGATGTCTGGATCTCGTAACGTGCAACGATCTCGTCCATAACGATTGCATCAATGCTGCCTACTTCGAGCTCCATCATTGCCTGGAGATAAGAATCGAGTTCAACGAGCTCACCGAATGTATCCTTAAGAGCTGCATTGTCATTCAAAGCCTCAAGTCCGGAAGAATCCTTCTGAACTGCAACAGTCTTGCCTGCAAGATCTGCAAGAGAAGAAATGCCTGAACCGTTCTTAACTACAACGACCTGATCGTTTTCGATGTAAGGATCAGACCAAGTGTACTTATCCATTCTCTCGTCTGTCATCGTGAAGCCGTTCCAGATGCAGTCGATGTTGCCTGTCTTAAGTTCCTGGTCCTTTGAATCCCATGCGATAGGCTGTGCGACAAACTCCATACCCATACGCTTAGCGCACTCCTGTGCAAGGTCAAGGTCGAAACCTACATAAGAACCGTCGTCAGCAACGAATCCCATAGGCGGGAATTCCTGGTCGAAACCTACGACAAACTTCTTGTCATCCTTCTTGCCGCATCCTGCGATAGCAAGTGCCAATGTAGCAACTGCCATGACGGATGCCACAACCTTCTTCATAACCATAAAACACTTTCCTCCATTTGTTTCCGGTTTAATTATTTGGTGCCGAAAATACGGTCACCCGCATCTCCCAAACCAGGGAGAATATACGCATTTTCATTAAGCTCTCTGTCTACGTTTCCGACATAGATGTCAACGTCGGGATGAGCCTTTGCAAGTCTCTCGATTCCTACGGGAGCTGCAATGATGCACATGAACTTGATGTTCTTTCCGCCGTGTGCCTTGATGGAATTGATGGCATCAACTGCGGAACCGCCTGTTGCGAGCATAGGGTCTACTACAACGATGAGACGCTGATCGATGGGATCAGGAAGCTTGCAGTAGTAATCGTGGGGTTCATGTGTCTCGGGATCTCTGTAAAGACCGATGTGGCCGACCTTTGCGAGAGGAACGAGAGCCTCAACGCCGGGCACCATTCCGAGACCTGCACGAAGGATCGGAACGATCGCGAGTTTCTTACCGTCGATCATGGGAGTCATTGTCTTCTCGAGAGGTGTCTGTATCTCAACATCCTTGAGAGGAAGATCTCTTAATGCCTCGTAGCCTTCGAGTGTTGCGATCTCTTCAACGAGCTGTCTGAACTCATGTGTTCCCGTGTTCACGTTTCTTAAAAGTGAGATCTTGTGCTTGATGAGCGGATGCTCCATTACCTGAACGTTCTTAAAATCCTTGTACTGCATATCTGTCTCCTTTGCGCATAGATAGACTGGGACAAATTATCTCGTGATTATTTTAGTTGATAGATTTTTTAAGTCAATAAAAGCATTTTTGACTTATCGAAAAATATTACAGATAAATGTCAAACAGATTGCTTGAATTTTGCATAAGAGTGCTATTATTTATCTAGTTTTGCATCCTAAGGAGGGTTTGTTATGGGTAAATCCAATCTTCAGGATGGTGCGGTCTACGACGCGAAAACTCTAGGTGCCGGTCGTGTTATAGTACTCGGCTTCCAACACATGTTCGCCATGTTCGGATCGACTGTCCTCGTTCCTGCTCTCACCGGATTGTCGGTGTCTGCCACACTTCTTTTCGCAGGTTTGGGAACAATACTTTTCCATCTTCTTTCCAAGAGAAAAGTACCTGCATTCCTCGGTTCTTCTTTCGCATTCCTTGCAGGATATTTCGCAATCGCACCTCACGGTGAGCGCGAGCTTCTGCCTTATGCATGCTTCGCTGTTGCGATCGCAGGTCTTGTCTATCTGCTCCTTGCAGGACTCATCAAGGCTTTCGGCGTTAACCGCGTCATGAAATTCTTCCCGCCTATCGTTACGGGACCTATCATCATCGCTATCGGTCTATGCCTTTCAGGTACGGCTATCAACAGCTGTTCAACAAACTGGCTCGTTGCTGTAGTAGCAATCATCATCATCGTTATCTGCAATATCTGGGGTAAGGGAATGGTCAAGATCACTCCTATCCTCCTGGGCGTTGTCGGTGCATGCGCTCTCTGCGTCATCCTCACGCTTACAACAGGTCAGGCTGTTGACGGTTACTACACCATCATGGGCAATCCGAACCTTCAGCTGTTCTCCGTTGCAAGCATCGAGAACATCAAGAACGCTGCATGGATCGGCGCACCGTTCCAGTTCCAGGACACTGCATTCTCTATCTTCACAGGCGGCAATCTCGACACAGGCCTCCTCATCACAGCGATCATCACGATCGTACCTATCTCTCTTGCAACTATCGTTGAGCATATCGGCGACATTTCCGCTATCTCTTCAACAGTTGGTCAGAACTTCGTTAAGGATCCGGGCCTTCACAGAACACTCATGGGTGACGGTCTTGCAACAACACTCGCTTCACTCTTCGGTGCTCCCGCAAACACAACATACGGCGAGAACACAGGCGTTCTTACACTCTCCAAGGTTTACGATCCTTTCGTAGTTGAACTTGCAGCAGTCTTCGCTATGTGCTTCTCCATCTCACCTAAGCTCGCAGCATGCATCTCCGCAATCCCGACTCCTGTTGTCGGCGGTATCTCACTGGTACTCTACGGAATGATCTCAGCTGTCGGTGTAAGAAACGTTGTCGAGAACAAGATCGATTTCAGCAAGGCAAGAAACGTCATCATCGCTGCTATCATCCTCGTCCTCTCAATCGGTGTTACATACAGCGCCGCAACAGCTATCAAGATCCCGATCGGAAAGAAGTATGTTGACCAGACTGCACAGTACATCGAAGTAGACGGCAGCAAGCTCTATCTTGATGCTGACAATGCGCTCACACTTCCTTTGGATTCTGTTGAGGCTGCAGCTGCAAACACAGAGATCAAGGAAGAGACAGTTCAGGTTGAAGAACCAGTTCTCGTTATCTCCCTCTCAGGTCTTGCAGTAGGTTCAATCGTAGGTATTGTCCTCAACGCAGCACTTCCGGGCAAGGATTATGTCTTTGAAGATAACACAGACGCTGCTACTTCAAAGAACAAGACCATGGAACCCGGTGAACCTGAAAAGAAGAAAAAGAAAAAGTAATATCGTATAAGCGATAAAAACAAAGGGCTGTCTCACAAAATGAAACAGCCCTTTTAATTTGCTTAAAAATATTAATCAGAACAGCGCGATCAGTATTCCTATTCCCGCAGTCTCAAGAACGATAACGACTCCGAGAAGCAGAGCATACATCTTGAGCTTAGCCAGATTATCAGCAGCAATTGCAGATGCTTTGGTCTCAGTCTTTTCGACAGTATCGACACCGCTCATCGCATCGGCAATGTAATCAGTTGACGCTGCAGCATCTTCCTCTGCAACATAGACAGGCTGTTCAGGCTCGTTGATAACAGGAGTTCTTACCTTACGTCTAACGTCACTGATATCCGTCTCCGGGACGAAGATCTTGCTCTCAACCTTGGGAGCACCCTTCCTGATGCCTACTACCTTCGGCTTGATATCGCCTTTAAGGAGAGCCGAATCCTCAAAAGGATCCATTGCATTTACAGACTGCTCCGTAAACTCGGGCGAATCGGAATCCTTAACGAATGTCTTCTGATTCTCATCGTAATGGATATTAACATCAACCCTGTCCTGTCTGGTAATAGGAACATTACGGTCGGGATCCAGTCTTCCCGGTCGTTCATAGAGCGGCATGTCATCGCCGTTTAAAAAGAATAAGTTGTTGTTGTCTTCGCTCATCTTGGTGAATTATACCATTTTAACGAAACCGTCGTCATCCATCTCCAAAAGGCCCTGTCTGATGCAGTAATCCACTGCCCTCTTTCCGAGCTTATAGTTATCCGAATCCTCAGGCGCTCTTGTAAAGCCCAACGCTTTGCACGTCTCTGTTATCAGGCTCTGATAAGGCATGCCGTACTGCGATACCGCAAGATAGTTTGCAGCACACGCAGCTTCCTGAACAGGAATGTCGTATGCCTTCCTGGGCTTCTCACCTTCTGCGGGCACTCTGTAATAGTCCATTACTTTGCCCATTTCCGTGCCGTCTTTCCAAAGGAAGATAACTTCGGAATCATCATCTTCAGATGCGAGATCAAGCTTCTGAGTAGTGTAATGGAGCTTCACGTTTTTCTCGATGCTCCTGACAAGATATGTGCAGCGCTCACGGAGCTTCGGAGTCATCTTGGCAATTCCGGCCAGCGTGATAAGTTCCTTCGCAAGAACATCGGAACTGATAGGAGATTCCTGGTCAACTATTGTAACAACACGGTCCTGAAGTTCCCTCGTATTACGTGCATCGCAAAACTCAGCCGCAGTCATGGCCTTAGGCTTCAGATTGGATGCTCTGTAGATTCTCTCAGGATTTCCGCCTTCGGAACCGCCGTCTAAATCAGTCGTTTTTTTTTGCGTCTGATCGTCAGTTGCTTCGCTGTCTTCAGCCTTCTCAGAAGGTTCAGTTTCCTGACCGTAGATTATGACCTCGGGACCGCCTGTTTCATCTTCGGGAACTGCAACTTCAGCAGACTCAGCCTCTGCAGCCTGAGCATCCTCAACAGGTGTTTCGTCTGCCGGTGCTTCTTCAGGTTCATTCTGTGAATCATTTATCAGCTGAACAAGCTTTTCGAAAACACTGTCGGGATTCTCCCACCATTCGAGAGACCAGATCCTCACGATGTTCCAGCCGAAGCCTTTGAGCATCGACATCTGTGATACTTCTCTTGAAGTGGTCGTACCTGATGCGGCATAAACAGGACCGTCGAGCAAAATACCGAGGCAGTATGTTCCTTCCTTTTCAGGAGATACGACACCGATATCGATCTTGAATCCTGACTTGCCGACGCCCTTGTCAGTGTCATAGCCGATAGCCTTGAACCTTGCACAGATATCATCTGCAATTCCGGTGAATGCTGCATTTCTGTCGATGATCGGCGTGCCTGAATTATCAGAAGAACTTCCTGTTGAAGCGATATCCTGATCCCAAACCTCACTGCCGCCCGCATACTGAAGGAATCTCTTAAATGCCTTGACTCCTTCTGATGCAGTATCGTTAATACGTATCTCTTCAGGAGAGATAGACGAGAATACTTTCATCTCTATTCTTGATCTCGTAACCGCAACGTTGAGTCTTCTCCATCCTCCGTCTCTGTTAAGAGGACCGAAGTTCATAATGAGCTTGCCTGTCTCGTCCTTGCCGTAGCCGACGGAGAACAGGATAACGTCACGCTCATCACCCTGAACGTTCTCAAGGTTCTTGACGAATATCGGCTCGTCGCTTCCGAATGCCCATTTCTCGAGTTCGGTATCCTTGCTCGCAGCTTCATCCAAAAGATCTTCGATCAATGACTGCTGCTGGATATTGAAAGTAACGACACCGACGCTATGCTTTGAAAGAACAGGATCATGCGCACGTTTTACGATCTCGTCGATAACGGCCTGAGCCTCGACCTTATTCGTTCTGGTCTTGCCGGAATCAAATGTACCGCCGCAGTCGACCATTGTAACCTTGGACTGTCTGTCGTCAGGTGACGGGAATGTGTAAAGTCTTCCGTCGTAGAACGACTTATTCGAGAATGTGATTAGACTCTCGTGACGGCTTCTGTAGTGCCATGCGAGGAACATCTGAGGCATGCTTATGGCAAGGCAGTCATCAAGGATGCTCTCAAGATCTTCAGTCTCATAGTTCTCTTCATCGCCGACCTGCTCAGTGAAGAAAGACGTAGGAGGCATCTGCTTCGGGTCGCCTACGATAACTGCTTCCCGGCCTCTTGCGATAACACCGACAGCCTTGCATGTAGGCAGCTGGCTCGCCTCGTCGAAAACAACGATATCGAACATTCCGCACTTATCGGGATCTAAGAACTGAGCGCATGAAAGAGGGCTCATGAGAACGCATGGACAGAGCTTTAAGATAAGGTCACCGATCTGCGTAAACAACGTTCTAATAGATACTCCCCTTCCGCCTGACTTTATCGCATGCTGAAGGATTCCGAGAGCTGAAGAAACGTTCGCATCTTTGCTCAAGTCAGGAAGATTCTTTGCGATACGCAGATAGATCTCCTGTCTTGTGAGCTTTTCGAATTCGTCATTAACTTTTGAAAGTTCGTTTATCTTCTGCTCGAAAACAAGTCCGCTGAATGTTCTTAAGACATCTGAATTGTCGATTATCATGGAGATAAGCATGCTGCTGTATCCCTTGCGGAATGAACTTACAATGCCGTCTCCGCCGACAACTCCGTTATCGTAACTCTTAACGAGATTTGAAACTTTGTACTTGCTGCAGTTCGAAGCCATGAGATTGAACTGCATCCTGTCTCTTAAGAACTCACTGTCATTCTTAAGAGTCTCAGCCATCTCCTTCTTAGTTCCGATCAAAGCAGCGGAAGGCTCAAAGCTGCCGTAATCAAATCCGTATGTGGCAGAGAGTTCATCATAAGAACTCATGTAGACTTTGATCTTTGCATCAAACGCTGTTGCCGAATCGATAACAGTAACGTCACCGTTGCCGGTGAGTTTTCTAAGTGATCCTGTGGGATCGAAATTGGCAAATCCTGCAAATACCTGATGAGCATTATCATTAAGGGCTTCGACCCGGGCGATATCAAATCCGGGGAAAGCAACTCCGGGGTTATAGAGCTCACCGAGATAGCCTCTTGCAGAAGTAATGAATGCCATCGCATTCTGAACGGAATTCTTATAATCTGCGAGCGCCTTGAAATCCTGTTCAAGAACTTCCTTGCGGTTGCCCTTAATATCGTATGCCTTAACCTTCTTGTAAACGTTATTCTCAGCCATACCGCGCATGAGAGCATTCTTGGCTTTTGCGGTCATGAGCTCGTTAAGGAGCATCGCGCCGTCCAGATCAAGGAATCCCGGCTGCCATACTGCAAGCAATGCATCTCTCTTTGCAAGAGCGTCCTTGCAGCTTGAACACATATCTCTTATCGACAGGTACGCACTCTCAGTATCGTCACAGCAGATAAGACCCTTAGGCAGATTCAGACTCTTGAGATAGATAATTCCCGAAGCACATGAATTAAGACCTGCAACATGAGCCAGTGTGTCAGGTTCTCCTGCAACTCTTCCGTTGTTTGCGGCAAGGATCTTTTCGAACGATTCGATGCATGCGTAGAATTCGTCGTATGCCTTAAGGAATGCATCAACAAGAACAGGAAGCTTGTTCTTTACATCCTGTGAATATTCAGATGATCTTACGAAAGGAAGTTTCCCTTCAAGCTTGCCGGAAGATGCAACTAATTCGCCTAAAGAAGTCTCTGTTTCCTTGAGTCTGTCAGGCGTAAGTTCGTTGACGAAACCCTCATCAAAGCTGCCGCAGTCAGCTGCACTCTGATTCGTTGCATATACGTTGATGAGCTCATAAAGAGACAGGCCGCAGCCGCGTCTTGTATGGAGTTCATTTACATACTTATCGAGTTCTCTTCTCTTTGCAGCAATGTCTTCCAAAGACTTCTCATAATCGCCGTCAACTTTAATATTCGATCTTACTTCGCTCGCTATCTTAAGCTGGTCGAGAACATAACTCTTACGGACTTTGTTGGAGTGAAGTTCAAGACAGAAAGGCGCGATGCCGATCTTTTCGAGACGCTTGTAAACGACATCAAGAGCAGCCTTTTTCTCTGCAGCGAAAAGCACCTTTTTATTGTTAGCAAGACAGTTGGCAATTATCGATGTGATAGTCTGGGACTTACCTGTTCCCGGAGGACCGTGGAGAACGAAGCTCGCGCCTTCACCTGCACGCTTGATCGCAGCAAGCTGTGAGCTGTCCGCAACGATGGGCAGGAACACATCTTCTTCAGGCACTTTACCTGTTGCAGTCATGTCTTCGTATTCCCATTCAAGGCCGCCGTTGATAAGGCTCTTTACGATTTTATTCTTAGCGATGGAATCCCTGTGGCTGTGCATGTCATTCCACATAACAAACTGCGAGAATGAGAAAAGACCCAAAACACAAGACTGTACGATCTCCCAGCCCTTAAGTGAGCTTACGGCTTCCTTGACCTTACTGAAAACCTCATTAACATCAACACCGTGTTCGTCGGAAGGAAGGTCCTTGCTGAATGAATCGAACTCGATCTTGAAATCCTGTCTTAACTTCTCAGAGACGGTAACGTTAAACTGAACATCTTCGTCTCTTCTTCTCATCGTGTACTTGATGCCGAACTTCTTAACGAGTTCGACAGGGATCAGAAGGATCGGCGCATAGCACGGCTCTTTTCTGTCTTTCTCATACCATTTCAAAAATCCGCATGCAAGGAACAGCGTATTGGCACCGTTCTCTTCCATAGAAGTCTTGGCACCTCTGTAAAGAGTCTTGATGTTCTTATCAAGAACCGCATTAGTAAGAGAAGAAACAAGCGTGCCCTTCCCGTATTTCTTATCGATGAATTCTTTGAATTCCGTGATGTCGGCAAGATCTTCAATGGAATAATCTTTTGCCGGAACGCCTTTGATCTTCTTAGTTGTCTTGGCAGGTTCTTTAACTGCTTCCTGCACAGGCTTTTCAGCAGTCTCTTCAGGTGCCGTTTCAGTAGCCGTTTCAACTGCAGGCTCTGCTTCATCAGCCAGTGCCTCAACGGGAGTTTTCTCTCCGGTATTTTCAGCCTTATCCGCTATTTCATCAGCGGGCTTTACCGCATCAGGAACTTCTTTTGCCTCTGTCTCTTCAGAAGCAGTCTCCTCTTCTTCAGGCTCGTCATCTTCACCGCGTGAAATAATGGTGAAGTTCTTGTCCTGGGCGATGAGGTCTTCAATGTTTGCGCATTCCGGAACAAACACCGGAACGGCAGAACCTTTTATCCTCAGATTAAGAAGTGAATTGCGCGTACTTAAGTCAAGGAGTTTGCGCTCCCATAAGTCAAATTTGACTTTGCTTCTCTCAAGATTGAGTTCACCCATAAGTGATTCCTCCTGATAAGGCTTTTATCAAATTATTATAATATATTTAAGGGATCTTTTGACACTTATTTGTTTGAATTAAGTCTCTTTCTGAGGACCTTGTAATCAGGGATTATCTCACCGACCACAGCCCAGAAACGGCTTGAATGGTTGGGTTCCAGGAAATGTGCAAACTCGTGAACCACGACATATCTTATGAGTTCCCTGTCCTTCTCAAAAAGCCTGTAGCTGAATTTCAGTTCGCCCCTTTTGGCAAAGCATTCTCCCCAGAAAGATTTATAATCACCGAGCGTGATCTTCTTCGGCATTGCGACGCCGCGCTTTTCGAACCACGGATACATCTCGTTGCAAAGATCTACGATAAGGCTTCTGATGCAGCGCCTTCTCCACTTTTCATAGGTCATGTATTTGGTGCGGTAGTCTCCGGTATTGGTAACTTCGAGTGTGATGATGCCGTCTTCAGCACGGCAGGTATTTTTCGCTGCCTGGACAATCTTAAGAACATAAGGCTTCCCGAGCACCATGAAGATTTCGCCGTCTACATACTGACGCGAGAGGCTCTTGGTCTTCTCCTCATTGACGACGTTGTCTATAGCCTTCAACAGATAATCCTGTTTGGAAATTATAAAGGCAACCGCCTCATCAGTCTTGGCATAGTAAGGAAGAGAGCAATACAAAGTTCCGTCGCGCCTTACACGGACGTTGATATTCCTTATTCTCTTTCGTTCGAATTCGATGCCGACTTCCCGGTTGCCGAGAATCAATTTGCGGAACGACATAAAGTTCCTTTATTTGACAGCTTTGATCAACTTATCGAAGTTCTTGCCGTTAACGTCATACATTGTGTGACCGAGCTCGGCAAGACGGCTCTCGATATGTTCCTGCTCCTTGGGACGCTTGATCTTAAGCGTCGTTGTCTTGATCATGTCTTCTTCGGAGAAGACATAGTTACGGACGATCTTATACTGAGGCATCTTGTGGTTTGCCTCGTGCATCTTATCGTTGAGATATGTCTCGATCTGGCCGTCGTCAGCCTCTGTGGCAAGGCCTAATTCTGCTCCGATAACCTTACGGTTGATGAGAAGCTTGGCGCAGATGTCGATTGCTTCACGGTCATTCTTGTTGCCCCAGACGAATGCTTCGGTAACGCCCTTGATCTCAGTAAGGACAGCCTCGATCTCTTCAGGGAAGGCCTTCTTACCGTTTGTAAGAACGATCATAGACTTAACACGGCCCGTAATGTGGATGGAACCGGTCTTGTCGATATAACCCATGTCGCCTGTATGGAACCAGCCGTCCTCATCGATGGCTTCCTTTGTAGCTTCTTCATTCTCGTAATAACCGAGCATGACACAGTCTGATTTAGTAAGGATCTCACCTACTGCCTTGGGGCCGGTACCTTCAGCATCGATGGCAACAGTAATTCCGGCCATAGGACGTCCTACTGAACCGTGAACGTCGCAAACCTCAGTATTAACGGAGATAACCGGTGATGTCTCGGTAAGTCCGTAACCCATATAGAACTGGAGACCGAAGTC
>JAEIGA010005460.1_pt1 | contig 19423 bp, 20 predicted proteins | sample 9270691 | NCBI WGS metagenome assembly JAEIGA01 (sample SAMN17057246, study PRJNA624740) | gut metagenome | biome: biome; isolation source: fecal sample | host: Bos grunniens | place: China: Xizang | collected 2019 | reverse complement strand
TTTTCAGTGGTTTCGCAATCCCAAACTGCTTGCAGCAGGTAACAAGGAAAAAAGCAACGCTATGACCATTGGCTGGGGTGGTATCGGCACACTGTGGGGACGCACAGCCTTAACTGTCTATGTAGCAGAGAAACGCTACACCAAGCAGTTCATGGATAAGGCAGAATATTTCACTGTGATGGCTTTCGAAACTGAACACAGCGATATCCTCAACTATATGGGCAGCAAAAGCGGTCGTGATGGCGACAAAGCAAAAGCACTCGGGCTGCACACCGCCTACACAGCCAATGGCGCACCTTATTACACAGAGGCGACAATGGTGATTGAATGCAAAATGATGTATATGGCACCTTTCGACCCTAAAGGCTTCAAAGATGTTCCTCAGAAAACTTACAGTAATTTCTCTGCAGGCATCCACTCCATGTATATAGGCGAAGTTGTGAACGCTTGGAAAAAATGAAGAAGATTGAAAAACCAAACTGGGAAGTCCGCCACTACAACGAACTAAGCACGCATGAGCTTTACGAAATTCTAAAGCTCAGGTCTGAAGTATTTGTTGTTGAACAGAATTGCCCATACCAAGATTTAGATGGGCTTGACTGTGCATGCTACCATGTCCTTGGATGGCATGAAGAAAATCAGGAATTAGTAGCCTACGCACGCATTTTGCCTGAAGGAGTTGACCCCTATGAATTGGTTGGCGAAGGCGATGAGCACCATGGAGGCATCGGGCGCGTTGTTGTGGCTCCCCAATATCGCGGCATTGGACATGAACTCATGAACCATGCTATAGACGCATACCATGAAAAGGTGGGAATGGACATTCCATGCATCATCCACGCGCAAGCTCACCTGAAAAACTTCTATGAGTCACATGGTTTCAAGCAATCCAGCGACCTTTGTATTATTGATGGCATTGACCACATCGAGATGACATTACAAGAGTTTTGAGAAAGAGAAAACATACATCAAATCAAAAGAAATCATTAAAGAAAGGAGCCGTGTTGCGACACGACTCCTTTTCTATATTCCTATAATAAGAACCTTATCCGCAGTGGAAGTAACGGTTTACTAATTTAAGCATTTCTTCCTGATTTCCACCAATATCGCTTCGCAGAGTCCGGTCTCCGTATGCACGAAGTTTCTTGATGATTCCATCAATCATAGCAGGGCTGAATACGTTGTACTTTTCAAACACTTCACGCTGACTTTCGAGGCAGTCGGCAGAAGCCTCGCAACTGTCTGGCAGTTGTGCAAGGTCTTTCAGCTTATCCTCGTTTTCTTTCTGGTGGATGTTTACATTTACATAAGTCTTCTCAGCAATTTCAAGTGCATTGTCCAACTCAAATCCGTAGCGGCATGCCACAGCAAGTCCTGCTATAAGCTGATAGATGTCAGCAGATCCATCGGGTGAGCGCATTTCCACGGTCTGCTTCTGAGTTGTGTCATAGTTACTTTCGTTCTCCAATGGATTCGCAATCTTGCACATATCACTTTTTGCAGCCCATCCGAGCGGCACACGTACAAGCACGGAACGGTTTCTGTCGCCCCAGCAAATATTCGTAGGTGCTTCCTGATGTGGCACAAGACGGAAGTATGATGTTGGATTGGTATTACCAAAAGAAGTGATAGAAGGAGCCAGCTGCATCATACCTGCAATGGCCTTTCTCGCTGTAGCAGAAAGCACACCATTGTCAAGCATCTGATTCTGTCCATCCTTCACAATGCGCATATGGACGTGCAAGCCTGAACCTGCCTTTCCTGCTGTAATCTTTGGAGCAAACGTGATGTCATATCCCAGCTTATAGGCAAGATTGCGGATAATCCACTTTGCCACCATCAACTGGTCAGCAGCATCTTCTGCATTGACAGGCAAGAACTCGATTTCGTTCTGTTCATAAATCATACCGTTGATGGTAAAATTGCCCACCTCTGAATGTCCGTATTTAATCTGTCCTCCTGCCTGTGCGATGTAAGCCATGCATTGTGTACGGAACTCATTAAACTTTGCGTATGGCGCAGACTCATGATAACCCTTCTGGTCTGTTGCAGGGAACATGCCTGTGTCTGGAGCTATCACATAGTACTCCAATTCGCCCATAGCCTGAAACTCCATGCCTGTCACTTTGTTGAAAGCGCGGCAAGCCTTGCGAAGCGTGTTCTCAGGCGAGCTCTCCAGCGGTTCTCCGTCTTTGTTAAAGTAAGAACAGAGCATAGAGAGTGTTGGAATCTCAGCAAAAGGATCAAGGAAAGCCGTGCTGAATCGTGGCAACACATAGAGGTCGCTGCTTCCTGCTTCTATAAACGGGAAAAGACTTGAGCCGTCCACACGTTCGCCACAGGTAAGGATTGCATCCAGATATGCCGCATTGTTAATAACAAAATTCAACGTCTTCAGTCTTCCGTCTCCTGCTGGATACATGAAGTTGACCATTTTGACGTCATTCTCCTTGATGTAACGGACTATGTCCTCCTTCGTAAATTCCTTGCAGGGCTTGCCCAGAAAAGCCACCACCCTATTCGGATTCATTTCAATTTCTTTTTTCATATATTTTATTTTAGCAATGAATTCTATTGAGTGGCAAATATACAATAAAAAATCGACAGAAGAAATCTCACATCTTTTTTTCTAGCAAGAACGTAAAAAAAAGAGAAAAATGTGAGTATTTTGACAACACATTTCATTTTTTCATGAATATCAAAAACGGCATACCCCACATCAATTCATCGATGTACTCCACACCATTTTTTAGATGAACCCTGTATCGTAATTTGAATATATATTACATCGTAATTACGATAAACCCTGCATCGACAAGACTTCATTTCTTGCCTCGATTGATGATATAGATTCCTCCTGCAGACAAGAGAACCGCCAGCACATATTTTATATAAAAAGGTTCATGAAGGCATAAGCACGAGGTGACAGCCCCCACAACGGGAATGAGCGAATTGAAAATGGCTACTTTCCCGACGGGATTGCAGCTCAGCAACTTATTGTAAAGTGTAAAACCTATGGTAGAAATGGCTATAAGCAAGAAAAGTATGAGCATGCCTGTTACTGTTACTTGAGGAAGTGTACCTCCCATGAGCAAGCCAGGAATGACTAGCAGTACACCGCCTATAGCAAGGCTGTATCCTGTGCCGACAAACACATCTGTATATCTGCCCAATCCTCGAGTCATCAACCCTGCCAAAGCTGAACACAAAGCATTGAGGATAATCATGCCATCGCCCAGCAGCGTGAACTGCCCACTTTCCCCTCCACCAAAATTGAGCACTACCACGCCAGCAAAACCAACGGCACATCCAACGACCTTGCGCATGGACAGCCTGTCTGTCTTGAAAAAGGCACACGCCAGCAGCACCAGCATGAACACGCCCAGCGAATTGAAAACAGCGGCTCTGGCTCCTGCGCTATGCGACAAGCCAATGTAGAAACAAGCATAATGCAACGTGGTGTTCATCAGAGAAAAGGTCAGCACATACAGCCATCCTCCCTTTCCAGAAACGGTCAGACGCCGATGTGCACCTCTGGCAAAGGCAAGGACTATCAACCCTGACAGAGCAAACCTGATGCCAGCAAAAAGCATCTTACTTCCAGTCATGTCTGACGTAATGGAAAACGCCTCAAATCCCAACTTGATAAGCGGATAAGCCCATCCCCATGCCACAGCAGCAGTCAGAGCGAACACAACAACCCACACAGGATGCTGGAAAATGCTGACAGCATTATTTTTCTTCATACTCAACCTTTTTGGATACAAAGGTACGAATAAATGTTGACACTTTCGAAGTTTTGGCTTTTCAGAGGCTTCTCCAACACTAAAAAAAAATGAAATCGTCTTAAGAAAGCATAACCGATGATTTATGTATTGAAACTTTACTCTATATTTGTGGCGAAAAGATAGAAACGGCAAGCAGCTCTTTTGCCAATCGACAAAACGGAAACAATAAATGTTCCGTCTGTGACCTCAAACCAATATTATTAATTTTTAAAAAGGAGGAAAAGATTATGAGAAGTTTCACATCATTCGACCTGCAGTATGCACACCGTTTTTACGGTTTCCGTGGCGAAGCTCAGTACCTGCACGGACACACAGGACATCTGACCATCGAGGTAGAAGACTCTATCAACGAAGGAGTAAACATGGTATTCCCATGCAACGAAATTAAGAAAACGGCATGGGACGTGCTGAAAAACTTCGACCACGCGCTTATATTGCGCAAGGACGACCCGCTCCTGCCCGCAATTCTTGGAGTGTATGACAAACAAGGCATCAGAGAGGGGCATCCGCAAAACAAAATGAAGGGAGAAGCCTTCAAAACCGAGCTTGCCACAGCTTATCCTGACTGCCGCCTTGTTGTGACGAAAGAAACCATGACTGTCGAAGGTATGATAAAGATTGTTTATGAACTGCTGAAAGAGAAACTGAACATTGTGAAAATCACCTTCACCAGCGGAGATAACGCCGCATCAGCTTGCTTCAGCACCTGCAACGAGATAGATCGCTGTCCATGGTGTGGCATTGCACTGAATGACAAAGGTGTATGTCCAAAGTGTGGATACAAAAAGAAGTAGCCATTTCCAACACAATATCTTAATAGGCACATCATGCTGTTTCTGTTCAAAGACTCAGCATGATGTGCTGCATTGTGTATATACATCAACAAGCCACCCCTTACAACAAATTTAGCATTTTATGCATTGAGGATGATGTCTAATAAAGAAAAAATCGTAACTTTGCATCAATAACCCTAAACCCAAACTTTGACCTTAACCCTAATTCAAAAACCAGATAACTAAACAACCAAACAACTAATATATGACTAAGACATTGAAAGGCATACTCGTTGCCATGCTCACACTGGGAAGTTCTGCCGCTTTCGCACAGATAGCTACTCCCACACACAAGATTGAACAGACATTTACCATCCCCGCTCCCAACTACAAGCTCAGCCCCTACACGGGAATGGACCGCCAAGGATGGATTGACGCCGCAGAGCATCTGCTCGAAGGAGCATTCACTTACATCCGTGACATCGATGACCCGATGTACTTCCCCAAACAGTTCGACAAAACTTACCCCAACAACGACGGACAGATTCCTACAGCCAAGCTTGAAGGCTTCTGCCGTACCCTTTTCCTTGCTGCACCACTATTAAAGGAGAATCCAGACCTGACACTCAACGGCATCAAAGTGGCAGATTATTACCGCCACCAGCTCCTCTGCCTGATTAACCCCAAGAGTCCAAGCTATATTAGGCCTCTCGCCAAAAACGGCGGACCAGGCCAGAACCTCGTAGAGTTTGGCGCCCTTGCCATATCCTTGACAACAGCCAAGAATGTGCTTTGGGACCCCCTCACACAACAACAGAAAGACCAGCTTGCAGCCACCATGCTTAGCTACGGCAATGGTCCAACAATCAACTCCAACTGGATGTTCTTCAACGTCTTTGTCATCAGTTTCTTCAAAGAGCAAGGCTACGAGGTCAACGACTGGCGCATGGAAGACTGCCTCAAGAAGCTCCTTTCCCTCTATCGCGGCGAAGGTTGGTATAACGACTCGCCAGCATACGACTACTACAGCATGTGGGCTTTCCAAATGTATGGCCCAATCTGGGCACAAACCTACGGACATTTCTATCCTGAATATGCAGCCCAGTTCATGCAGAACCAAGCAGACCTCATCGACAACTACCCCTATATGTTCAATGCAGAAGGTAAGATGAACATGTGGGGCCGCAGCATCCCATATCGTTTTGGCGCAGTCGTACCTCTCGCCCTTCTCGGCTACCAGACCGACAAGGAGATCAACTACGGCTGGATGCGACGCATCGCATCCTCCACCCTGCTCCAGTTCCTCCAGCATCCAGGCCTGCTTGAAGATAACGTGCCCACCCTCGGATTCTACGGTCCATTCGAGCCAGCCGTACAAATCTACAGCTGTCGAGGCAGCGTTTACTGGTGCGGCAAGGCATTCCTTGCCCTGCTCCTTCCTGCCGACAACCCATTCTGGACGGCCAAGGAAAACAACGGTCCATGGGACAAGGAATTCAAGAAGAACCAAGTGTACAACAAGTTCCAGCCTGCCACCAACCTCATGATTACCGACTATCCTAATGTCGGTGGTTCAGAAATGCGCTCATGGTGCCACGAAACTGTAGCGGCCGACTGGCAGAAGTTTCGCAGTTCTGAAAACTACAACAAGCTTGCTTACCATACAGAATTCCCCTGGATGGCCGACGGCAAGAATGGAGAAGTGTCCATGAACTATGCTACAAAAAACGGAAAAGGTCAATGGGAAGTGCTCCGTCTCTATACCTTCAAGAGTTTCGAAGATGGTATCTACCGACGCGATGCAGAACTGGAAACCAATCGCGACATCAAATACAACCTCGCAGACATTCCACTGCCAAACGGCGTACTGCGCATAGACAAGGTCAAAGTACCTGCAGCCACATCTATCCGCCTCGGTCACTACACTTTGCCTGAAATTGACGGAAAACCCGTTAGTCAGAGCCAGTCTGAGAAAGTACCTGCAGCCACCATCATCAGCAATGGGCAATACAGCCTTGCCATGGTCAACCTCACCAGCTGGGACAAGACCAGCGTGCTCCATCCAGAAGGCATCCACCCCGTGAGCAACACTTGCGGACTTATCATGAACGAAAAACACATCAACTCAGAAGAAGTCATGGTAACCCTCATGCTCTGGAAGAAAGGCAACAAGCCTTTCAGCAAGAAAGAACTCACGCCGGTCAAATCAGTCAAGATAGCAGATGACAGGCAAAGCGTCACTATCACCATGGCCGACAAGAGCACCAAGACTGTTAGATTCTGAGAAACAAGGCTCGGCTATTCTTTAGCCCTTCGCCTCAAAACACAAGCATCATCACTCACATTTATAAACACACATGAAAGATTTTCTCTTTTACGCACCTACTGAAGTGCAGTTCGGCAAGCAATCAGAAGAACTCGTTGCCGACTTAGTGAAGAAATACGGTGGAAGCAAGGTGCTGCTCCACTATGGTGGACAGAGCGCCAAGCGTTCAGGCCTGCTCGACAAAATATGCCGTCTGCTAAACGAAGGAGGCATAGAATACATTGAATTGGGAGGCGTCGTGCCCAACCCACGTCTTTCAAAAGTGAAAGAAGGTATCGCATTGTGCCGCCAGCAAGGCATTGACTTTATCCTTGCTGTAGGCGGAGGAAGCGTCATCGACTCTTCTAAAGCCATTGCATATGGCGTTCCTTACGAAGGCGACGTGTGGGACTTCTACATCGGCAAGGCTGAAGCAACAACCTGCCTCCCCGTAGCCACTGTGCTCACCATTCCAGCAGCAGGCAGCGAGATGAGCGAAGCAAGTGTTATTACCAATGAGGACGGCGACATCAAGTTAGGCTACTCCAACAACATCTGCCGACCAAAATTCGCCATCATGAATCCAGAGCGTACCTTTACCCTGCCTCCTTACCAGACTGCAGCAGGCGTAACAGACATCATGCTGCACACTCAGGAGCGTTACTTCAACACAGAGTGCGACATGACTATTGCAGACAACATTGCTGAAGCCCTTCTGCGCACCATGAAAGAGTGTGTCTTTACGGTGCTTGAAAATCCAGAGGACTATCGCGGTCGTGCACAAATCATGTGGGCAGGAAGTCTTGCACACAACGACGTGACAGGCAACCGTCTCACAGGCGACTGGGCAACCCATTCAATAGAACATGAACTTAGCGCCATGTTTGACGTGACCCATGGTGCTGGGCTCGCTGTGGTGTGGCCAAGCTGGGCTCGCTATGTCTATAAAGAGAACATGAGCCGCTTTGTCCGCTTCGCTGTCAACGTCATGGGCGTAGAAAATGACTTTACTGACCCAGAAGGAACAGCTCTCAAAGGCATTGAAGCCATGAAGCGATTCTATCGCGCCATTGGCATGCCTACCACCATCCGTGAACTTATCGGACGCGACATTACCGACGAGGAAATCAAGGAAATGGCTAGCAAGTGCACACGTGGCGGAGCCATCACACAAGGACGTTTCAAAAAACTCACAACTGCAGACATCGAAGCCATCTACCAATTGGCAAGATAAAAAGACAAGACCCTCCCCTTCTTTTCTGTTGAGGGGAGGGGTCTTGCGTTATCATTTATTTTCGCCCCATCCAACTTATTCCTTTTAATATTTATAAAGATGAAAAAAACATTCCTTATTCTCACCACAGTTATAGCCCTCGCTTCTTGCGGCAACCAACCTGCAACCGATAGCGCCACACAGAATACAGACAGCATTGCACAACACACAGAAGCTATTACAGCAGCCGATACCCTCAGCCCAGAAGCCTTGCTGAGCAATATGGAGGAAGCACAGACATACCTCAAAGAGTGTGGCGTCTTTTACATCGCCACAACCGATTCCGACCAGCCACGCGTACGTCCATTTGGAGTGGCAGAAATCATTGACGGGCGTCTCTACATTGTAACTGGCAAGAAAAAAGATGTCTATAAGCAAATGACGACTAACGGCAAATTCGAGATTTGTGCTCTCAAACCATCAGGCAGCGAATGGATGCGCATCAACGGAACTCTTGTCGCAGACGAGACTATTGCCGTAAAAGAAGAGATGCTAAACCGCAATCCAAGCCTACAATCCATGTATAGCGCGACCGATGAGAACATGGCTGTACTTTACATCACCAATGCCACCGTGCGCTACTGTTCATTCATGGCTCCAGAACGCAAAACGGGCTTCTGATATTCTATTCTTAAAAACAAAAAGAAAAAAAAACAAAAAAATAGGAAAAAAAAGTATTTCCATTTTAAACCTTTCCCATCAAGTCTAGTCATACCAATCGAAAAACAACAAAAACCTAAAACAAAAACCTAACTTAAAACTAAACAAAAAAAGTATGAAGAAGATTATCCTTACACTTATGGCTGTGATGATTTCTATCGTTTCATTTGCACAGCAGCCAGGCGGACAGCGCCGCGAGTTCAAACCAGAAGACACTGCAAAGCGTCGTGCAGACCAAATCAAGGAGTCAGCAAAAATCAATGACGAGCAGTACAAGAAAGTTTACGACCTCTTCCTCAAGCAGGCAAAAGACCAGCAGGCTAAGATGAAGGAAGCACAGCAGAGTGGCGGACGTCCACAGTTCAACCGTGAAGAAATGCAGAAGCAGCAGGAAGCAACAACAAAGGCACTCAAGGGCATCCTCACTGCTGAACAGTACAAAGCATACGAAAAGGCACAGCAGGAACGCCGTCAGCGCTTCGGACAAGGCGGACAGGGTGGTTTCGGACCTGGCCAAGGCGGACGCCCAGGTGGACAAAGACCAGGCGGTGACCGTCCACGTCGCAACAATCAATAAGGCAACATAAAACACAAACACAAACTAGAGGGAGCATCATCAGATGCTCCCTCACTCATTTTAAAAGTTCACAAGCAACTCTTTTTTAGCTTGACCTTAACACCTTCAACAAATCAAAAGACTCTTCAGCAGGAATCTTCAAGCACATCCTGTATCGCAATTACGCCACACCCTATACTGTAATTACGTTATACCTTACATCGTAATTACGATACAGGGGGCAAGGAAATAAGTTTATATTCTATTTTGATAAAGAAGCAAACGTTTGACTATAAAACCACAATATCATCAACCATCCTTATCACTATATCAAATAATATAATAAGTTAGTATCAAGAGGATTTGTTCAAACATACTGACATCTTTTCTTGTATATTCCATGAAAATAACTTATCTTTGCAAATAAAATAACCATGAAAAGCCAAAAAACATGAACACACGACGAGCCATCATGTTCTCCATACTATTGACGGGAGCATTCATGCTATACGCACAGGAAGAAACTTCTAATTCCTCTGACCAAATTGACATTTGGAATCTTCCTCCCCTGAAAATAGAACAAGGACATTATACAGAGAACTGGGATACACTGAGCAAGCTGTATAATGTCCCAGAATGGTGGCGTGAAGCCAAATTGGGTGCATGGTCGCATTGGGACCCTCAATCAGCAGCAGAAGATGGCGACTGGTATTCACGTGGCATGTACATGCCAAACAACGAGCAGTACCGTTACCATCTGGAACATTATGGCCATCCATCAGAATACGGATACAAAGACCTTTGCAACGACTGGGTCATCGACAGATGGGAACCAGACGAACTGATGCAGCTATACATCCGTATGGGAGCCAGATATTTTCTTGCAATGGGTAATCACCATGATAATTTTGACTGCTGGAACTCCAAATACCAGCCATGGAACTCTGTCAATGTGGGACCAAAGAAGGATATTGTAGGAATTTGGAAAGAGACAGCACAAAAATACAAAATGCCCTTTGGTATTGGATTCCACGCCACTCCAGCTCGCACATGGGGACAATTCATGACAGTCAGATATACCAGCGACAAAACTGGAACACATGCAGGCATACCTTATGATGCATTACAAACAGCAGAAGACGGATTAGGGAAATGGTGGGAAGGACTCGACCCCAAGGATTTATACGGTCCTGAGCATCATGACGGCCGCAATTCTCTTGAAACACCTTTTGCCAACCAGTTCATGTGGCGCGTTGACGATGCCATCCGAAAATATCAGCCTGACATGATTTATTTTGACGACCATGCGGGCGATTCGCAGATAGACTTGGGCATCAATATGGGTATTGGGAAACTAACACCACAAATACTGGCAAATTTCTACAACATTGCCTCAAAACGAACAGAAGGGAAAAAACAAGTTGTAGCTACATTCAAAGGAGTTGGCGGACGGTACAATAGTTTCCAAAACAACCCAGAGTTACTGCCACTGGTAGACAGAAGCCTTGTCAAAAGTACAGAGTTCTTTACAGAAGAGCAGATTATGGCATTCCCCTTCCAGACCGAAGTAAGCCTACAAGAGTGGCACTTCAAAAAAGGAGCCCCATATCATTCAGCATCAGACATTATATTAAGACTGATGCAGAACGTATCACGCAATGGTTCCCTACTCCTAAACATCACCCAGCGCGGACGGGGTGACATAGAACCAGAAGCACGCCAAATATGTGAAGACATAGGATTGTGGCTCAAGACCAATGCCGAAGCCGTATATGGATCTCGCCCATTCGATGTCTGGGGAAATGAGCACTGCATTTTTACCAGAAATGACGGCTACATCTATGTCACAATGATAGACTGGGACGGAAACGAAACCCACATCGAACAGTTATCCACAAAAGCACCTTCAGTAGGCAAGATATCAGACATTAAACTTCTGGGAAGCAATACCCCCATCAAGTTCAAGCAGACCGAGGAAGGCTTAGCAATCTCCTGCCCTAAAGGGATTCCAGTAAGCGAGGGAATTAAAGACGCCACCCTGGCTAAAGGATTCAAAGTCATCAGAATAACCCACAACAAGAATTGGTTTAATGACGATGACCCAGGTGTTTCATCCATAGGCTGGGATCGACAATGCAATCGAGACAAAGGCGATTACAACAACGACCTTTACATAACCAATCGACCAGGCGATGTGTGGCAAGCATCCTATTCAGGAAGAGGAATCACCCTCATTGCCCCTACAGGAAAAGATTGGGGACAAATGAAAATAGTGATTGATGGGCAAGAACGTGGAATAGTGAATCTCAATCAAGAAAATGAAAACAAAGCCCAGCAACAGGTATTCAGTTTTCAAGGCAAACGTGGCAAACACATCATTCAAGTAACAAGTCTGTCAGGCACAGCGGCTATCGACGCCTTGATTGTCAATCCTTAACCCAGACAGATTCTTTTGCTACATTTATTGAGAGGAGACCGTGAAACAATCCCCAATAAACCATTCAAACATACGAAAACGTGAATTCGATAATTGGAATTCGAATTCACGTTTTATTTAATACATAATTACTTTAATATCTTTTCTCTTCAATTCACGTTCTGTTCCCGACGATTCTTTTTTCGATTTATAGATTACCACTTCGTCATCTATATATAAAACTACTACTTTTTTAAGTATTAATCCATTCTTCATCTCTATATCTGCATTCAAGGGATAAAAATTTTCATCTTCAAGATTACCCATACGTGTCCCATACAACGGATTCCCATCTTTATCAAAAGCAACATCATTTGCTACCTCTACCGTCATCGTATATCCTGATGGAAGCATTGCTTTACCACCACATACAAAGCACGCAGGAATTGTCACAAAACAAAATAAAAGAACAGAAAGAGCTGTACGATTTTTACCTTTCACATAAATATCTCCACTACGAACAGGTATAGTTTCACCATTGGGCAAACATATATCTTTAATTAGAACTCCTAATCGTCCTCTCGTACCCCACCAAGATGATCTCTTCGATTCATATACGATTCCAGTCACTAATGCTTCATTTGGTATGACTTTTACTCCATCCACAATAATGTCACTAGCCACTTTAAAACCAAGATTTTGCCCAACTTGTACATCTGTAGCCTTTACATTATTTAATAATTGAACAGGAATATTTGTTCCTTTTCCCAATAAAACAGACGATTTCACATGTTGGTTCTCTTCTTGTTTACGAACATCTCCATAATCATCCCGTTCTCCATTCTCATAATTAATTGACAAGATATTTTCTTTTTTTATCGTATAAACTGGCCCATCAATATTTGAATGTTTTTTGTATTTAACTTCTTTTTCTTCAACCTCTATCACCTTACTCAACACAGTTGATCCATCTTTCATAACAATTACATCCTGTCCATACAATTGGATAGACAGAAAAAAACACAATAATACTATACTTCTTTTCATTTTTAAATTATTTATGTACTACAAACTGATTCTTTTCTAAAAGATTGTGGCGAAATTAAGGTTTTTATTTGGCTTTAACAAATATCAAGACATTTTTTTTGACACAATAAGAGTTTTTAAGAATGCACTTCCATATTCTTATGGCTATACAATACATCGTACCCCTCGGGTCCGCTATGTCGCACCCGAGGGGTACGGCATGGTGGACCCGAGGGGTACGATTTAATACTTCAGGTTCAAAATCCTCGAACATGAAAGAGCATTCTTTACAACAGATTCAATATGAATTGATTGTTAAAGAGTAGCTATTTTGTAGATGATTTTGTATATCTCACAGAGATTGCTTACCTTTGCAAACAAGAAAATAAAACATGAAAGAATTATGAAGAAGACTGATTTGAAAACTTTGGGACAAGAAAACGCGTTTGATTTGATTAGCAAGCAGTGGATGCTAGTGACCGCTGGCAATGGAGAAAAATTTAACACAATGACAGCTTCATGGGGAGGCTTGGGCTTTCTTTGGAACAAGCCTGTAGCGTTCGTGTTTATCCGTCCTGAAAGATACACACACGAGTTTGTCGAGGCAAACGAGAGATTGACACTCTCTTTCTACACAGAAGAATGGCGCAAGGCCTTGCAGCTGTGTGGAACGAAGAGCGGACGCGACACAGACAAGATAGCAGCCACAGGATTAACACCCGTAGAATTGGAAAGCGGTGCGATAACCTTTGAAGAAGCTCGCCTCACGCTGGATTGCAAAAAACTTTTTAAAGCAGACATGAAAGAGGCAGACTTTGTAGATAAAAAAGTGATGGAACAATGGTATAACGATAAACCAGGCGGCAGCTTGCACTCAGTTTATGTTGTTGAAATTGAAAATGTCTTTGAGTCATGAATAAGTTTTTCTCGTTATTTCTAACGCTGCTGGGACTGAATGTATGTACAGCATGCAGCAATCACCCCAATGACGTTTCCGCAGAGGAGTTCAAAACTCTCATCAACAACATTGAAACACAGATTGTGGATGTGAGAAGTGCCGAAGAGTTTCGAGAAGGTCACATCAAAGATGCACTGAATATTGATGTAAATGACAGCACATTCACAAGAAAAGCCATAGCAATGCTGGACAAGAAGAGACCGGTAGGCGTGTACTGCAGAAGTGGAAGAAGATCGGCAAAAGCGGCTGAGATATTGACCTCAGAAGGTTATCAGGTGAGCAATTTGGCTGGCGGCATCTTAGAGTGGAAAGAGAAACAGATGGAGGTGACAACTGACTCTACTGAGGTGGATGTATTCAAAACCCCAGGAGGAAAAACTGTGAGATTCCATGCACTAACCCATGGAAGTATTCGTATAAATTATGACGGCAAGGAATTTGAGATTGACCCTGTTGGAAAACAAGGAGGGCGTTTCGTCGATTACGCTAATCAGCCTAAAGCGGACTTCATTCTAGTTACTCATGGTCATGGCGACCACTTCGACATGGAGGCTATCCAGCAGTTGACACGTCCTGGTACATGCCTCATCGCAAACCTGCAATGCACAAACCTTGCAGGACATGGCTTGCACATGAAAAATGGCGACCAACTGGACTTTGAAGAAGGCATCACCATCGAGGCTGTTCCTGCCTACAACATCAGCGAAGGGAACACGCAGTTCCACCCCCAAGGACGTGACAATGGCTATATTCTCACGCTTGACGAATTGCGTATCTATATAGCAGGAGACACTGAGGATATTCCAGAGATGGAACATATAAACAATATCGACATTGCATTCCTCCCATGCAACCAACCCTATACGATGACCATCGAACAGCTCGTTCGTGCAGCACGCATCATCAAACCCAAGGTACTTTTCCCTTATCACTACAGCCAGACAGACATGTCTGCCCTACCAGATTTGCTGAAAGCAGATGGCATTGAGGTGAGAATCAGACATTATGAATAGCTTACAAGAGAGATAGCGGTGGCATTCGAGAATGCCTCCGCTATTTATTTATGTCTCATTTATCTATCATGTGCCGAATAGCCTCTATCGGCGCATAGAAAAGCATACGAGGACCACTCCAACGCATGACGGCACGAATTTTCTCACGCTGGGCTGGTGCATAGCAATGGACAGGGCATTTCCTGCAAGTAGTTTTCTTCTCGCCAAACTTGCAGCGATCAAGACGACGACAAGCATAGTCAGCCAGTTGCAGATATTCATCAGGCATGTCCTTTTCCTTCAACTTATGCCTGCAATAGAGGCGAATCATCAAACAGACGGTCTTTTTCTCTCGGTCAATCTTATTCATCTATATTATTAATTGTCATGTTTCACCCAAATCAGTTTATTGATGTCATAGCCACGACGTTTTGCCTCATTAAGAATTTTTTTCTTAACGTCATCTGACAGCAACAACGTACGAGAGAGTATCCAAAGATAATTATCGCTACCACCACCAATAAGAGCATACTGATAGTCCTTATCAAGTAACATAACGCGATAATCCGAATATAACGGGCCAAAGAAAGACACACGCAGCAAAGCAGGCGTATCAGTCAGTTTTGCCAGTCCTTCCGACTGTTTTGGCTTCCCATTTTTCATGCCTGCATTCAGCACTTTTATCGTGCCATCCTTCTGCAACGTATAAGTTGCCCTCGTCTGTTCCATACCACGTTCAAATCTGTGGTCAAAACGGGCAATCTCGTACCAATCGCCAAGGAATCGATTAGTATCAAAATCTTTTACGACCGAATTATCAACGGTTAATTTGCTGCATCCTGTCAACAAACAGAATAGCGATGTAAGGAATAATGTTGTTCTCATCATAAAACTGAATTAGAATTATTCGCTACAAATATATTAAAACGATTCAATTTCATTTGGACTTTTACTTTTTTTAATCTGCATTTTCAATACATTTATATTTTATATACAAAACTTCAGAAAAAAGAGAACGAATACAGTAAAATTCCTTTACAACGGCATCAGCAAACAGAAACGGGATTTGCACCATTGATGCAAACCCCGTTTTATATACCCATTGTCTTGATTTACTTGTTGAGTGCAAGCGCTACATTAACTGCACAAGCAACTGTACAGCCAACCATTGGGTTGTTACCGATACCAAGGAAGCCCATCATCTCAACGTGAGCAGGAACTGAAGAAGAACCTGCAAACTGAGCGTCAGAGTGCATACGGCCAAGAGTATCTGTCATACCATAAGAAGCTGGACCAGCAGCCATGTTGTCTGGGTGCAGTGTACGACCTGTACCACCACCTGAAGCTACTGAGAAATATGGCTTGCCTGCAAGCACGCGCTCCTTCTTGTATGTACCAGCTACTGGGTGCTGGAAACGTGTTGGGTTAGTAGAGTTACCTGTGATAGATACATCCACATTCTCCTTCCAGAGGATAGCAACACCTTCGCGAACATCGTCTGCACCATAGCAGTTTACCTTAGCGCGTGGACCGTCAGAGTATGCCTTCTCCTTTACAACCTTGAGTTCACCTGTGAAATAGTCAAACTGAGTCTGTACATAAGTGAATCCGTTGATACGAGAGATAATCATCGCAGCGTCCTTTCCAAGACCGTTGAGGATACAACGGAGTGGCTTCTTGCGCACCTTGTTTGCCATCTCTGCAATCTTGATAGCGCCTTCAGCAGCAGCGAATGACTCGTGGCCTGCAAGGAAAGCAAAACACTCTGTCTCTTCACGGAGAAGACGTGCTGCGAGGTTACCATGGCCGATACCTACTTTACGGTCGTCAGCAACAGAACCTGGAATACAGAATGCCTGAAGACCGATACCGATAGCTTCAGCTGCATCAGCAGCGCTCTTGCAGCCCTTTTTGATTGCGATAGCAGAACCTACAACGTATGCCCATTTTGCATTCTCAAAGCAGATACGCTGTGTTTCTTCACATGTCATGTATGGGTCGAGACCTGCCTTTTCGCAGATTTCGTTAGCCTCTTCAATAGAGGAAATGCCATTTTCTTTCAAAGCAGCAAGAATCTGCTCCATACGGCGATCTTGTGACTCGAATTTTACTTCTCTAATCATAGTCTTTTTCCTCCTTTATTATTCTTTACGTGGGTCAATAGATTTAACAACTCCCTGCTCTGGCTTTGTACGGCCATAAGTGCCTGTTACGCTCTTGAGTGCCTCGTTAGCGTCCATGCCCTTCTTCACTGCTTCCATGAATTTGCCCATGTGTACGTATTCATAGCCACAAACTTCATTGTCCTCGTCAAGGAACATCTGAGTGATATAGCCTTCTGTGAGCTGGAGGTAGCGTGTACCTTTGAGCTTTGTACCATAGAGTGTACCACACTGAGAAACAAGGCCTTTACCGAGGTCTTCAAGACCTGCACCGATAACAAGACCGCCCTCTGAGAATGCAGACTGAGTACGTCCGTAAACAATCTGGAGGAAGAGTTCGCGCATAGCAGTGTTGATAGCGTCGCAAACGAGGTCTGTATTGAGTGCTTCAAGGATAGTCTTGCCTGGGAGAATCTCAGATGCCATAGCAGCAGAGTGAGTCATACCAGAACAGCCGATAGTTTCAACGAGACATTCCTCGATGATTCCTTCTTTCACATTGAGCGAAAGTTTGCAGCAGCCCTGCTGTGGTGCACACCAACCGATACCGTGTGTCATGCCAGAGATGTCCTTGATTTCCTTTGCCTGAATCCACTTTCCTTCTTCTGGAATTGGAGCTGGACCATGGTTAGGACCTTTGGCTACACAGCACATTTCCTGTACTTCTTTAGAATAAACCATAATAAAATCCAATTTTATTGTTAATAAAAATTATGTGTTTTTACATCTTAACCTTATGCAAAATTACTAAATAAAAATAAGAAGAATGTACAAAATGAAAAAAAACTTTCGAATAACTCCTTTTTTTTTGAAAAACAAGATAAAAGAATGTATCTTTGTAGCACTGAATTTTACGATTAGCTTATTAAAAAACAAAAAAAGACAATGATTATGACATTGAAAAAACACCTGAAATCAACTTTGGCAGCACTCTTCTTAGCAAGCCTGCCAAACATTTGCATGGCACAAGGCAACGTAGAAAAAAGGATTACACAAACCATTCCTTTAACTCCTCTCACCAATGCCACATACTCTGCACCAAAAGGGAAAAAAGTATACATTCCCAATGACTTGAAAAACAATGACTTTACAAATCCAGACTCAAAGTGGAGTTTTGCTCGATGCGCTTACACGGATGATATCATTGTCTTCTGGGAGAAACCTTTTGGAGATGACTTGAGCAAGGCACCCGATTTGGAAGGGAAAAACATGAAGGTTAATTTGCCCAATTTGCTGAAGCGCATACAATCATTCTACGATTTTTTCAAGAATGACTTACAGTTTATCAAGCCCGGATCAAATGCTGACCAATATCGCATGATGGTCATGCTCAACTACTCGCTTGAAGGCACGGCTTACGGAGGCGACTACGACGGCACTATCGGCGCGTTGTGGATTTCCCCTAACCGTGTACAGGATGAGAAACTGAATTGCATCGCCCATGAGCTCGGTCACTCTTTCCAGTCAATGATTTCATGCGACAAGCAAGGAGAGAGCTGGGGCGGAGGCGGCATCTTCGAGATGACCAGCCAATGGATGCTTTGGAACGTAAATCCAGAATGGCCTACAGACGAAAATTATCACTGGAAAGCATTCATTCAGGACGCGAATTTGCGTTTCCTCGCTGGCGAAAACATTTACAGGTCTCCTTATGTACTTGAATACTGGAGCATGAAGCATGGGCTCACTGTAATTGGCGATTTATTCCGTGCAGGAAAGCGTGGTGAAGACCCTGCTTCTACCTACATGAAGATGTTCAGCCTCAACACAGAAGACTTTGCTAAAGAACTCGTTGATTGCTACTCGCGTCTGATTACATTCGACTTCCCTGGCAAGTACGAAGCCAACAAGAAATTTGCAGGAGAGTTCTTGAACGACAAGCCATTGCAGATGTATGGAGCCAATGTTATCAAACTTGACGCCAAAGGCAAGAAAACCATCAAAGTAAAGTTTGCAGGCGCAGACAAGAACGACGGCTATGCCTATCGTCTTGTAGCTGTAGACAGCAATGCACATGCCACATACGGAGAAATCTGCACCAAGCAAAAAGGAACACTCAAGCTCAATCTGCCTGCCAATACGCAAAACGTTTATCTAGTAGTGACAGGATACCCTCTTGGCGAATACAAGCCAAGCAACTTCAACCCTTATCGCAGACAAGGAAAGGCAGAAGAGCCACATATCTATACATATCTATACATATAATTATTAAATAAGATGAAACGCGTATTTTTAGCCACCTTAGCAACTGTATTCGCCCTATGTATGCAGGCGCAGGATATCTCTATGCCAACTTTCACTTCGCCAGACGGAGTCCTGAAAGTAATAATTCACACTCAAAATAACGAAGTCAAGTACACCATATACGAAGGAGAGCTTAAAGACGGAAACATCTATGCTCTCGACAACAACATTGCCCTCAACATCGAAGGGGCCAAAGAAGGGAGATACACGATATCCTCTCCTAAACTGGTCAAGGAACATTTTGATGCACCCAACTACAAGTTGTCATCC
>JAEIGA010005459.1_pt1 | contig 19423 bp, 20 predicted proteins | sample 9270691 | NCBI WGS metagenome assembly JAEIGA01 (sample SAMN17057246, study PRJNA624740) | gut metagenome | biome: biome; isolation source: fecal sample | host: Bos grunniens | place: China: Xizang | collected 2019 | reverse complement strand
CCCCAAAGTGGCACCAAAAACCACAATAGCAAGACGTTGATAACCAAACCGATGGTTGATATAATAAAGCCGTAGTAGGTTTTATCGGTTAATTTATACCATATAGATAAGTTGGAATAAATACCCTGAAACAAGTAAGAGAACAGCACAATGGGTACAATCACCAAACCACCCCAATAACTTTCGTGAATGAGTAATTTAATGACATCGATAAACAAAATCATGCCCAAACATATCAGCAACGAGGTGATAACGTAATATTTCATGGTATCGGCATACATTTGCTCTTTGCCTACCGAACGGCTTTTGTCAAAAACAAAGGGCTCGTACGCATATCGAAAGGCTTGCGAGAACATCATCATCACCATTGCTACCTTAAAACATGCACCGTAAATACCCAACTGTCCTACAGCTACTTCTTTGCTCTCGTATAGGTATGGGAACAAGATTTTATCGATGGTTTGGTTCATAATGCCCACTACCCCTAACATGAGCAATGGCAAGGAATAATGCAACATTTTTTTCAGCAAACGTGCATCGAATGCGTATTTATCCTTAAATACATAAGGCATTAACACCAAAGTAACGGTAAGTGTAGATATTAAATTGGCGATAAAGATGTAGCCTACCTGGTAGTTGGGAACGTAGAACCAATCTATTAATTGAGGGGATGTTTCCCATAAGTAAGGACAGAGCAACAAGAAGAACAAGTTCATAATAATGTTGGCAAAAATCATTACAAACTTGATAACCGCAAAAGCTATGGGACGTTTTTTGTATCGCAAATAGGCAAATGGAATGCAATCAAAGGCATCCATAGCGGTGATAAGCACCATCATGCCCACAAATTCGGGGTATTGTTCGTAGCCCAACGACTGTGCAATGGGATGAATAAACGCCATGCACACCGTTACAAATATCAACGATGTACCAAACAAACTGGTAAGGGCTGTTTTGTAAACCGTATTGGGATTTTCGTTGGCATCGCTCATAAAACGGAACATACCCGTTTCCATGCCGTAGGTTAAAATAACCATCATCAGCGCCGTCCAGGCATACAAGTTGGTCACAATACCATAATCGGCCGACGAAGATAAAACGTAGGTATACAGCGGTACAAGGCACCAGTTTAAAAAACGGCCCAAAATACTACTAATTCCGTATATAGCGGTATCTTTGAATAAACCTTTTACTACAGACATAATTAAAACAACGCATTTTCGTAACCCGACGAGAATCGGCTACGTTTTAGGTGTTGGTACGCCAAATCGGTCACTTCTCTACCACGGGGCGTACGTTTAATAAATCCTTCTTTGATCAAATAGGGTTCGTACACATCTTCTACGGTACCGGCATCCTCGCCCAAAGCCGTAGCAATGGTGGTTAAACCCACAGGGCCACCCCCAAATTTATCGATGATGGTGGTTAAAATCTTGTTGTCAATTTCGTCCAATCCGTATGAATCGATGTTGAGTGCCTCTAAACCGTAACAAGCAATGTCTTTATCGATAACGCCATCGGCTTTTACTTGTGCAAAGTCACGTACACGACGTAGCAAAGCATTGGCAATACGAGGCGTTCCCCTACTGCGACGAGCAATTTCTACGGCCGCATCTTCGTAAATAGGCGTATCCAAAATGGCTGCCGAACGCTTCACAATAGAGGTTAAGATAGCCGTATCGTAATATTCAAAATGGCTATTGATGCCAAAACGAGCACGTAACGGACTGGTTAGCAACCCACTACGTGTAGTAGCACCAATCAATGTAAACGGATTCAAATCAATTTGAATGGAACGAGCACTCGGACCTTTATCAATCATGATATCGATGCGATAGTCTTCCATGGCCGAATACAAATACTCCTCTACTACAGGGCTCAAACGGTGTATCTCATCAATAAAAAGCACATCGTTGGGCTCCAAACTGGTTAACAGACCCGCCAAATCGCCGGGTTTATCCAACACAGGACCCGATGTAATTTTGAATCCAACACCCAACTCGTTGGCAATGATGTTAGACAAGGTAGTTTTTCCCAATCCTGGAGGGCCATGCAATAGCACATGGTCTAACGCCTCCTCGCGCATGCGGGCTGCTTGCACAAAAACCTTCAGGTTTTCGACAATGGCGTTTTGACCTTTAAAATCGGAGAAAGTTAGTGGACGAAGTACGTTTTCAAAATCGTTTTCGCGCTCGCCACGACTTTTTCGTATATCAAAATTAGTATCCATCATGCTGTTAATTCACGAAATAAGGTTTCCAATTGTTCTGCCGACATACCATCTACTGCCTGATTGGATACCAACTGTCCTTTGCGCAATACCATAAATCGGTCGCAAATAGCGGTTACCTCTTGCATAATGTGTGTGCTGAACAACACCGTTCTTTCTTTACCAAATTCTTGTATTAGGTTTCGAATATCGACCAATTGATTAGGATCTAGACCCGTTGTGGGTTCGTCTAGGATAAGCACTTTGGGGTCGTGAATCAATGCTTGCGCCAATCCAACCCTTTGTCGATACCCTTTTGAAAGTTGACCAATTTTTTTGTGACACTCGCTGCTTAAACCAGTACGTTCTATCATTTCGTCTACTTTGCTAGCCGTTTGTTTTCCCAATTGGTACAAATTAGCCGTAAAGGTAAGCGATTCACGCACGTACATATCTAGGTAAAGCGGATTGTGTTCGGGCAAATACCCTACCAATCGTTGCACTGCCAAGTAATCTTTTTGAGCATCCATGCCATCTACCAAAACATGACCAGCATCGGGTTTGCAAAAACCCATGGCAATTTTCATGGTGGTAGATTTACCTGCACCGTTTGGCCCCAAGAAACCCACAATCTGCCCTTTCTCTACAGTAAACGATAAATCGGACAACACTTGTTGTGTGCCGTATCGTTTGGATAAATTAGCAATCTGTAAACTCACAAAATATTCTTTAGTTAACTCAAAATTTAGTTTGTAAAGGTAAGGAAAATACTGATTTGAACAAACAGTTGCATGCAGATTTAAGAATTTATCATTATTTTTGTGTGCAGAAATTTAATACCTATTATTTATGGCTAAAACCGAAATTTCAACATTGGGCGAATTTGGATTGATCAAGCACCTTGCCAAACACATCCAATTGGAAAATCCATCGTCCGAAAAAGGCATAGGCGACGATGCTGCTGTTTTGAACTATACCGGAGAAAACAAGCGCGCCTTGGTTACCACCGACCTTTTATTAGAAGGTATTCATTTTGATTTAACATACGTACCCCTAAAACATTTGGGATACAAGGCTGCCATGGTGAACATATCGGATATTTTTGCCATGAATGGCACTCCTAAACAAATTACCGTATCCATTGGCATTGACAAACGTTTTGGCGTAGAAGATGTAGAAGAATTGTACGCAGGTATTTTATTGGCTTGCAGCCGTCACCACGTAGATGTGGTAGGTGGTGACACCACCAGTTCGCTAACTGGTTTGTGCATCAGCATTACGTGCATTGGCGAAGGCGAAGTGGGTAAAATTGCCTATCGTAGCGGTGCTAAACAAAACGATTTGATTTGCGTATCGGGCAACCTAGGTGCGGCTTATATGGGATTACAATTGTTGGAGCGCGAAAAACGTCTTTTCCAAAACGACAAAAATTTAGAAGGCGTTCAACCCGATTTTGCTGGTAAAGAATACATTATACAACGTCAATTAAAGCCAGAAGCACGTGGCGATATCATTAAAGCCTTGGCCGATGCCGGCATTGTTCCTACATCGATGATGGATATTTCGGACGGTTTATCGTCTGAATTGTTCCACATTTGCGACCAAAGCAAAGTAGGATGCAACATCTACGAAGATAAAATTCCTATCGACTACGAAACCGCCAGCATGGCAGAAGAGTTCAATATGAACCTGGTTACAGCAGCCCTAAACGGCGGTGAAGACTACGAATTGCTCTTTACCGTACCATTGGAAATGCACGAAAAAATCAACGAGGTAAAAGACGTACACGTTATTGGTTACATTACCGAAGAAGGTGCCGGAAAATACCTTACTACCCGCGATGGTGCTGCTATTGAGTTAAAAGCACAAGGGTGGGTACATATTTAGTCGATTAGTCAACAAAAAAACACTTGCATATATCAAAATAAATCACTAATTTTGCACCGCTTTTTAAATCAGTGTGATGGGAATCGGGTCGCCAACACCAAAAGCAGAACGACAGACCCTGAATTTTAGTAACACAATTTTTATTTATGAAAACTTTTGAATTGAGCGGTACTATCAGAACCGACTTGGGCAAAAAAGCCAGCAAAGCTATCCGTGCTAACGAATCTATTCCTTGCGTACTTTACGGAGGTAAAGAAAATGTAAACTTCACTGTAACTCAAGCTGCTGTTCGCAAATTGATCTACACTCCTAACATTTACGCTATCAAATTGACCATCGACGGCAAAACTTACAACGCTGTATTGAAAGATGCTCAATATCACCCAGTTTCTGACAACATCCTTCACTTGGACTTCTTGGAAGTATTCGAAGATAAACCAATCATCTTCAGTGTTCCTGTTAAAACCGAAGGTTTGGCTGCAGGTGTACGTGCCGGTGGTAAACTATCGTTGGTATTGCGTAAACTAAAAGTAAAAGCTATCTACACCAACATCCCAGAAGTATTGGTTGTTAACGTAGAAAACTTGGAACTAGGCAAAACCATCAAAGCAGGCGAATTGTCTTACGAAGGTTTGCAAATCGTAAACAACAAAGACAACGTAGTAGTTGCTGTTCAATTGACCAGAGCTGCTCGTGGTGCTCAAGCAAAGGGATAATCCCACTGACGTAGCATTTATGAAATACTTAATTGTTGGTTTGGGCAACATTGGTAGCGAATACCATGAAACCCGCCACAACATAGGATTTATGATATTGGATGCCTTTGCAAAGGCATCCAATGTTTTTTTTACCGAGAAACGATACGGAGCGGTAGCCGAGTGCAGAATAAAAAACAAACAACTTATTCTGCTCAAACCCTCTACGTACATGAACCTAAGCGGTAACGCCGTTCGCTACTGGATGAACGAAGAAAAAATTCCACTCGAAAATGTACTCATTTTGGTAGACGACCTTGCTCTACCCTTTGGAAGCCTTCGATTAAAAGCACGTGGCAGCGCAGCTGGACACAACGGGCTTAAAAACATCCAAGAATTACTAGGAACGGACGCTTACGCCCGCCTTCGCTTTGGTATTGGCAACCAATTTGCCAAAGGAGCCCAAATTGACTTTGTATTGGGCAAATTTACTACCGAAGAACAAACTACCTTGCCCGCTCGCATTGATTTAGCCATCGATATGCTAAAAAGTTTCTGCTTGGCTGGCATTAACATTACCATGAATCAATTTAATAACAAGTAAAAAAGTGGCAGCATCGGAAGTAAGAATAGACAAATGGCTTTGGGCAATGCGCCTGTTCAAAACCCGAAGCATAGCCGCTGACGCTTGTAAAAAAGGACGCATCAGCATAGGTGGCAACACCGTAAAACCATCGCGTACCATTACGGTTGGCACCGTTGTTGAAGTCAAAAAACCTCCTATCACCTACTCTTTTAAAGCCCTACAACTTACAGAAAACCGTTTGGGTGCCAAATTAGTGCCCGAATACATGGAAAATGTTACCCCCGCAGAGCAATACGAAATTGTAGAACGCATGCGCATGGTTGGGTTCATTGACCGCGATAGAGGCACAGGACGCCCCACCAAAAAAGAGCGTCGAGACCTAGATGCCTTTATGGAATGTAATTTTGACGATGAAGATTGGGATTTCTAAAATATTTAGTATCTTTGTTTCATTGCAATAGAAATACACATTAAAATCGATTTTATTATGAAAGGTATTGTTTTAGCTGGTGGATCGGGAACACGTTTGTACCCCATTACCAAAAGCATCTCTAAGCAAATCATTCCGGTGTACGACAAACCTATGATTTACTACCCTGTATCCATTTTGCTACTAGCAGGTATCAAAGAAATCCTTATCATTTCTACTCCACAAGACATTCACTTGTACCAAAATCTTTTGGGCGACGGTTCGTCGTTGGGTGTTCGTTTTGAGTATGCTATTCAACCCTCGCCCGATGGCTTGGCACAAGCCTTCTTAATTGGCGAAGACTTTATTGGCGACGATAGCGTTTGTATGGTACTTGGCGACAATATCTTTTACGGATACAACCTTTCTAACATGCTAAAAGAAGCCGCTGCGCTAAAAGACGGCGCTATTGTATTTGGCTACTACGTAAACGACCCAGAACGTTACGGTGTTGCCGAATTTAATGCAGAAGGCAAAGTATTGAGCATCGAAGAAAAACCAGAAAAACCCAAATCAAACTACGCCGTAACCGGTTTGTATTTCTACAGCAACGACGTGGTAAAAAAAGCCAAATCGCTTAAACCATCGGCTCGTGGCGAGTTAGAAATTACCGATTTGAACAAACTATACCTAGCCGAAGGCAGATTAAATGTTCAACTGATGGGACGCGGTGTTGCTTGGTTGGATACAGGCACTCACGACAGCCTTTTGGAAGCATCGAACTTTATTGCCACCATTCAAAACCGTCAAGGTTTACAAGTGGCTTGCCTAGAAGAAATTGCTTACAATTACGGTTACATTAACCGCGAGCAACTTTTAAAATTGGCCGAGCCGCTTAAAAAGAATTTTTACGGACAGTACCTTATTAAAATTGCCGACGAACCTAATATTATTTAATCTCTGGTTGCAAAGTGCCTTAACGATTCAACGATTAAACAACTTTTGACTTTCGACTAAAAAAACTACCTATGGAAATTATAGAAACTGACATAGAGGGTTTATTGATTATTAAGCCTAAAATTTTTGGTGATGCACGCGGATATTTTTGCGAAACCTACAACAAAAAACGCTACCAAGAAGCTGGCATCATGCAAGATTTCTGCCAAGACAACCTTTCTAAATCTACCTACGGTGTGATCAGAGGTTTGCACTTCCAACTAAACCCCGAAAGCCAATCAAAATTGGTATCGGTAGTAGAAGGTCGAGTATACGATGTAGCGGTAGACATTCGCGTAGGTTCTCCTACCTACGGCAAATGGTACGGTATTGAATTGGACGCTGATAGCAAAACTCAATTCCTTATCCCACGTGGTTTTGCCCATGGTTTTTCGGTATTGAGCGAAACTGCTGTGTTTACCTACAAATGCGATAACCTTTACAATGCATCGTTAGAAGGTGGTGTTATGTTCAACGACCCAGACTTGAACATCGATTGGGGCATTCCTGCAGACAAACAGCTGATTTCTGAAAAAGACTTGAAACACCCCCTATTCAAAGATTTAAAAACCAACTTTGTTTTCTAAGATACCATGAAAAACATTCTTGTAACTGGAGCATACGGCCAATTGGGCAACGAAGTACGCATTTTATCGGCCAACTACCCTCAGTATAACTTCATGTTTACCGACGTAGATAGTTTGGATATTTGCGACAAAGCCATGCTTCTTGACTTTGTACAAGGAAACGATATTCGATACATCATTAACTGCGCTGCTTATACCGCTGTTGACAAAGCAGAAGACGAAGCAGAATTGTGCGAAAAAATCAACGCCAAAGCCGTAAAAAACCTAGGTGAAGTAGCCGCAGAAGTAGGCGCAGGCATCATTCACGTATCGACCGACTATGTTTTTAATGGAAAAGGTTATATGCCTTATACCGAAGATATGCCCACCAGCCCATGCTCGGTATACGGAAAAACCAAACTAAAAGGCGAAAAAGCCCTGTTAAAGGCTTGCGAAAATGCCATGGTAGTGCGTACCGCTTGGTTGTACTCACCATTTGGCAACAACTTTGTAAAAACCATGCGCAAATTGGGCGCAGAACGCGAGCAACTAAACGTTATTTTTGACCAAGTAGGCACTCCTACTTTTGCCGAAGATTTAGCTGCTGCCTTGTTGGTGATGCTTGACCAAACCATCGACCAAGATCACGACAAAGGAGGCATTTATCATTATAGCAACGAGGGCGTTTGCAGTTGGTACGATTTTACCATCAAAATTCACCAACTATCGGGCATTACTACTTGCCAAGTAAACCCCATTGAAACCAAAGACTACCCCACTAAAGCTGCTCGTCCTCATTACAGCGTGCTTAACAAGGCTAAAATTAAACGTACCTTTGGTATTGCTGTTCCTCATTGGGAAACCAGCCTACAACGTTGCATCAACCAATTAAACGAAGCGGAATAAACGTGAACGAGAGTACGTACATACTAGAAAATGCCGATCCCGTTGTATTTTGCGGGGTTAACAACAGCAACATCCGTTTGTTAAAGGTGGTATTTCCCAAAATCAAATTGGTGGCACGCGGTAACATGATTAAAGCGGTGGGCGACGAAGCAGAGTTAGCATTGTTTTACGATAAAATGACCTTGCTAGAAAAACACGCTGCCGAGTTCAACAACCTGCCAGAAGCTACCATTATTGACATTGTAAAAGGAAAAACCAGCAACAACGACCCGCTTCCTAACAACCTGATATTGCATGGTTTAAACGGCAAACCCATTACTGCGCGCACACCCAATCAGCAAAAATTAGTGGCCGATTTTGACCAAAACGACCTGATGTTTGCCATGGGACCCGCCGGTTCGGGTAAGACCTACACCGCCATTGCCTTGGCAGTGCGTGCCTTAAAAAACAAGCAAGTTAGAAAAATCATTTTAAGCCGTCCCGCAGTAGAAGCGGGCGAAAAATTAGGGTTCTTGCCTGGCGATATGAAAGACAAGATTGACCCCTACTTGCAACCCTTGTACGATGCGCTAGAAGACATGATTCCCCCTTTCAAATTAAAGGAATACCTAGAAACGCACGTTATTCAAATTGCTCCCTTGGCATTTATGCGTGGTAGGACGTTGAGCGATGCTGTTATCATTTTGGACGAGGCGCAAAACACCACTACCCAACAAATTAAAATGTTCTTGACCCGTTTAGGGTTCAATTCCAAGATGATTATTACGGGCGACAGCACCCAAATTGACTTGCCCAACAGCAAACAATCTGGATTATTGCACGCCATGCATATATTAAGAGGTGTAAAAGGCATCTCGTTTATCGAATTCGACAAAAAAGATATCATTCGACACAAATTGGTTTCGCGCATTGTAGAGGCCTACGAAAGGAATGAGATTGCTTCGCAATCGTCTAATTTATAAAGTCAAAAGTCGAAGGTCAAAAGTCGACTAAACACCTAAACGACTAAACAAAAAAATATAATAAACAACAATAATAACCTCTATTCCGATTAACCGATTAGTCGATTAGTCGGAGCAAAGCGACAAAAAATTATGAAAGCATTAACATCTACCAATTTTAATTTCAAAGGCCAAACTGACGTATACCACGGCAAAGTACGCGACGTATACAGCATTGGCGACACCCTAGTTATGGTAGCCACCGACCGTATTTCGGCATTCGACGTGGTACTTCCAAAAGGCATTCCTTACAAAGGACAAATGCTTAACCAAATTGCTGCTAAATTTTTGGACGCAACAGCAGACATCGTTCCTAACTGGAAATTGGCTACCCCAGACCCTATGGTTACCGTAGGCCGTCGTTGCCAAGGTTTCCCTGTAGAAATGATTGTACGCGGTTACTTGTGCGGCAGCGCATGGCGTGCTTACAAAAACGGTGTTCGCGAAATCTGCGGCGTTCAAATTCCCGATGGCATGCGCGAAAATCAAGCTTTCGAAACCCCTATTATCACCCCTACCACCAAAGCTGAATTGGGCCAACACGACGAAGACATTTCTAAAGAAGAAATCATTGCACAAGGTTTGGTAAGCGCAGAAGATTATGCACTTTTGGAACAATATACCTTGGCATTGTTTAAACGTGGTTCTGAAATTGCCGCTAAACGTGGTTTGATTTTGGTAGATACCAAATACGAATTTGGCAAATGCGACGGTCAAATTTATTTGATGGACGAAATTCACACCCCCGACTCTTCTCGTTACTTCTATGCCGATGGTTACGAAGAACGTTTTGAAAAAGGCGAAGCACAAAAACAACTTTCTAAAGAATTTGTGCGTGAGTGGTTGATGGAGAACGGTTTCCAAGGCAAAGAAGGTCAACAAGTTCCCGAAATGACCGACGAAATTGTAGCGGGCATTACCAACCGTTACATGGAATTGTACGAAAACATTACGGGCGAAAAATTTGAAAAAACCGATACCTCGAATTTGCTAGAACGCATCGAAAAAAATATTGAAGCGTATTTATAATTGATGAAAGTTTGTGCAAGCCGAGTGCAGAGTCAAACTTGTTTGAACTATGCCGAGGCGCCGCCAAACTTCATGAGGGCATAGCCCGAATAATCGGTGAGTCGACTTTCTTTTGACTAATCGGTGAATCGACTAATCGACTAATCGATTGACTTTCGACTAGCGACTAAACGACTAAACAAAATAAAACGAGTAAAGTTAATTTTACTCGTTTTTTTATGCGCATTTTTCAACATTTGGGTAAAAAAAAGTAGTTTTTCTTGGGCAGTTACTTAAAATTTGGTAATTTTGGGATTGTTATTTTATACAAATTATGGCAAATACAACAGGTTATATTACACAAGTTATCGGTCCTGTAGTGGACGTAACCTTTGAACAAGGCGGGGATGCGCTACCTAAAATTCACGACGCATTGCACATTATTCGTCCCGAAGGACAAAAACTAATCATTGAATGCCAACAACATATCGGCGAAAATTCAATCCGTGCCATTGCTATGGATTCGACCGATGGTTTGGTACGTGGCATGGAAGTAATACCTACAGGTGCTCCTATTTCGGTACCTATTGGCAACCAAATTAAAGGTCGCTTGCTAAACGTTACAGGCGATAGCATTGACGGTATTTCGGAACTTAACCGAAGCAAAGAATACCCTATTCACCGTCTACCTCCTACCTACGAAGAATTGGCTACCTCTAAAGAAATTCTTTATACCGGTATTAAAGTAATCGACTTGCTTGCTCCTTATTTAAAAGGGGGTAAGATTGGTTTGTTTGGTGGTGCTGGTGTAGGTAAAACCGTGTTGATTATGGAATTGATCAACAACATTGCCAAAGGATACAATGGTTATTCGGTATTTGCCGGTGTAGGTGAACGTACCCGCGAAGGTAACGACCTTTTGCGCGAAATGCTAGAAGCAGGCGTTATCAACTACGGCGAAGAATTTAAGAAAAGCATGGAAGAAGGCGACTGGGACCTTTCGAAAGTAGACCAAGAAGCCCTTTCTAAATCGCAAGCTACCTTGGTGTTCGGTCAGATGAACGAACCTCCTGGTGCCCGTTCTTCGGTGGCACTTTCGGGTTTGACCGTTGCTGAATCGTTCCGCGACAACAACGAATCGGGCAAAGAAGGTAACGACGTATTGTTGTTTATCGACAACATTTTCCGTTTCACCCAAGCAGGTTCGGAAGTTTCGGCGTTGTTGGGTCGTATGCCATCGGCTGTAGGTTACCAACCTACCCTAGCATCGGAAATGGGTTTGATGCAAGAACGTATTACTTCTACTAAAAACGGTTCTATTACCTCTGTACAAGCTATTTACGTACCTGCCGACGACTTAACAGACCCTGCTCCAGCTACTACCTTTAGCCACTTGGACGCAACCACTGTATTGAGCCGTAAAATTGCCGAGTTGGGTATTTATCCAGCGGTAGACCCATTGGACTCTACCTCGCGCATTTTGGATCCTTCTGTAGTAGGCGAAGAACACTACAACACTGCCATGCGCGTTATCGAGCTATTACAACGTTATCAATCGTTGCAAGATATTATTGCTATTTTGGGTATGGAAGAGCTATCGGAAGCCGACAAATTGGTGGTACACCGCGCACGTCGTGTACAACGTTTCTTGTCGCAACCCTTCCACGTAGCCGAACAATTTACCGGTTTGAAAGGAGTTTTGGTTCCAATTGACGAAACCATCAAAGGCTTTAACATGATTATGGACGGTAAAGTGGACCAATATCCAGAAGCAGCCTTTAACTTGGTGGGCAACATTGAAGCTGCCATTGCCAAAGGTGAACAACTATTAAAAGAAAGTAGCAAATAGCCATGAATGTTTCTATTCTTTCGGCCAACAAAAGTTTGTACAACGGAACAGCTACATCGGTAGCCTTTCCGGGAGCACAAAGTCCGTTTACGGTATTAGACAATCACGCGCCCATTATTTCATTGTTAAATAAAGGCACCATTGTTATAGGTAACGATGGAAGCGAACCCGTTTCTATTGACATTGCTGGCGGATTTGTAGAAATACACAACAACGACATAACCGCTTGCGTAGAATTATGAAAAACGCACTACCCGTTTTGTTGTTGAGCTGCCTTATTGGCGAATTGGTGATTTCTTTGATACACCAATTTATGATGCAAGCCCCCTACAACCGCATGTACCTAATGGTACCCCTGTTGTTTATGGGCATTGAATGGATTTATTACGAAATAGAAAAATACGCTCGCAAACAAACCAACCAAGCAAAAGGCACACAAGTTTACATGCTGTACAAAACAGCCAAGCTATTGGTTATCTTGGGCATTGTATTGGGTTTTGCATTTTTAATGCCACAAGTGGGCGTCGCTTTCTTTATTAGGTTGGTAGCCATGTACTTAATTACATTGGTAGTAGAAACAAAACTAGCTTTAGCATGGATGGATGCTAAAAAAACGAAGCAACCAAACGAATGAAAAAACTAAAATACATATTATTGATGTGTGCCATGCTGTTTACCCCTGTCGTAATGGCAAGCGAAACAGCAGAAGAAGAGGCAACCTTTGACCCCGTATCCTTTTTGTTTGGACACGTAGGCGATGGTTATGATTTTCACATTACCGAAATAAACGGACACCCTATTTCTGTTCCTTTGTTGGTGATTGCCCACAGCGAAGAAAGAGGATGGTTTGTTTTTTCGTCGAGTCATGTTGCCCATGGCCATCAATACGAAAATTTCTACATTGCTAAAGGTGGCGACTACGATGGCAAATTGGTAGAAATTAACAGCAAAGGCGAAGTGGTAAGACCTTTTGACCTTTCAATTACCAAAAACGTATTTGCTATTTTATTGTCGAGTGCTATTTTGCTAAGCATCTTTATTCCTATGGCACGTGCCTATAAAAAACGCCCATTGGGTGTACCTAGCAAGGGATATAGCTTAATGGAAGTGGTTATCAATTACATTGAAGACGATGTTATTAAACCTTCGTTGGGCGACCAATACATGCGTTTTTCGCCCTACTTGCTAACCGTTTTCTTCTTTATTTTGCTAAACAACTTGATGGGATTGATTCCTATCTTCCCCTTTGGTGCTAACTTAACGGGCAACCTATCGGTAACCATGGTGCTAGCGGTATTTACCTATTTAGTAACCAACATTTGCGGAACACGCGAATACTACAAAGAAGTTATTTGGCCCGATGTTCCTACCTGGTTAAAAGTACCATTGCCCTTGATGCCCATTATCGAGATTATATCAACCCTTACCAAACCCATTGCCTTAATGATTCGTCTTTTTGCCAATATTTTGGCAGGACACCTTATTATTATGGTATTGATGGCCTTGATCTTTATCATTACCATTAGCATGGGAGCTGTTGTGGGTGGCGTTACCGCTGTGGTATCGATCCTATTCTCGATATTTATGTACTGCTTGGAATTATTAGTAGCCTTTATCCAAGCATACGTATTTACCATGCTATCGGCTACCTTTATTGGCATGGCACAAGTAAAAGAACATCATTAATATCGCATTGCTAGCGCAATGCTCCGGTGATTCGGAGATTTGGTGATTCGGTGAGTCGACTAAACGACTAAACGACTAAACGACTAAACAACTAAACAATAAACACTTAACACTTAACACTTATCATTATGTTATCAGTAATTCTTCAAGCCGCCGCTGCAGGCGCAGAAGCCGCCTTCGCTGGCGCAGCATTAGCTAAATTTGGTGCAAGTATTGGCGCTGCTATTGCCATTCTAGGTGCCGGTATGGGCATTGGTAAAATTGGTTCGTCTGCTATGGAAGCCATTGCACGTCAACCAGAAGCTGCAGGAGATATCCGTTCGGGTATGATTTTGGCAGCTGCACTTATTGAAGGTGTAACCTTGTTTGCCATCATTACTTGCGTATTGGCTATCCTATTGTAAGCCACGTAGCCTGCAAAGGTTACAGATAAATCTAGGTAACCGCTGTAAAAGGCGGTTACCATTTACCAACAAAAGCAAACATTATGAATCTTTTTTTACCAGATTCCGGATTGGTAATATGGATGCTATTGGCCTTTTCGATTGTATTTTTTGTATTAGCAAAATTTGCATGGCCAACCATTTTAACCTCGCTAAAAGAACGCGAAGATCATATTACAAATTCGCTTAAAAAAGCAGAAGAAGCCGCCAACTCGTTGGCTGGATTAGAAGAAAAAGGCAAGGCCATTATTGCTGCAGCACAAGCCGAACAAATGCGTATGGTAAAAGATACCAAGCAAATGAACGACAAAATGATTGCTGAAGCAAAACAACAGGCACAAGAAGAAGCACAGCAAATTATTGCCAATGCTCGCGAACAAATTGCCAAAGAAAAAGCGCAAGCCATTGCCGAAATTAGAAGCGAAGTGGCTTCGTTGTCTATTGGCATGGCCGAAAAGATTTTGCGCAAAGAACTAGAAAACAAAAAAGCGCAAGAACAGTACATCGAACGTTTACTCAAAGAAAACGTTAGTGCATCATGAATCACGGAAAATTATCCATACGATACGCAAAAGCCTTGTTAGGTAGTGCTTTGGAAAAGAAAGCTGCCGATAAGGTGTACAACGACATGTACACCTTGGAGCAATCGTTCCGTCAGTTTCCTACCCTACAACAGGTTTTAGATAATCCATCGGTTGCAGCCACCGAAAAAGCAAAGGTGCTTAAGTTGGCATGCGGCAAGGATATCCATGCTACCTCGCAAACCTTTATCGATTTTGTTATTAGCCAAGGTCGTGTAAGCCAGTTGCATTGGATGGCATTGATGTATCAAGATTTGTATCGTAAACAACAAAATACGGTGGTTACTACCCTAACCAGTGCCATTGAACTACCCGAAGCCTTGCAGAAAAAAATGGCAGGCTGGATAGAAAAATACCAAGGCAAAAAGGTAGAGTTACGTACCGAAATTAACCCTGACATTATTGGCGGTTACATCATTGATATTGAAAACAACCGCTTAGATGCCAGCATTAAAGGACAATTATCAAAATTAAACAAATATGCCGGACATTAAACCAAGTGAAATTTCGAGCGTGTTGCAAATGCAACTTGACGGCTATAAAAACCAACTCGAATTTGAAGAAATAGGTAAAGTACTCCAAGTAAGTGACGGTGTAGCCCGTGTTTACGGCTTAAACAAAGTTCAGTCGAACGAATTGGTTGAGTTTGAAAACGGCACCAAGGGCATTGTGCTTAACTTGGAAGAAGACAATGTGGGTGTGGTACTTTTAGGCCCTACCCAAGATATTAAAGAAGGCTTTGTGGTGCGCCGTACCAAACGTATTGCCTCTATCATGGCAGGCGAAGGTATGTTGGGTCGCGTTATCAACGTATTGGGCGAACCCATTGACGGCAAAGGTGCTATTTCGGGCGAACGTTTTGAAATGCCACTAGAGCGCAAAGCTCCTGGTGTTATTTATCGTCAACCCGTAAAAGAACCCCTACAAACCGGTATCAAGGCTATTGACGCCATGATTCCTATTGGTCGTGGTCAACGTGAGTTGATTATTGGCGACCGTCAAACGGGTAAAACAGCCATTGCTATCGACACCATTATTAACCAAAAAGAATTCTACAAAAAAGGCGAACCTATTTATTGTATCTACGTAGGTATTGGTCAAAAAGGTTCTACCATTGCCAACTTGGTACAAACCTTAGAAGAAAACGGTGCCATGGATTACACCATTGTGGTATCGGCAACAGCATCAGACCCTGCTGCTATGCAATACTACGCACCTTTTGCTGGGGTTGCCATTGCAGAATACTTCCGCGACACAGGTCGTCATGCTTTGATTATTTACGATGACCTTTCTAAACAAGCGGTAGCTTACCGTGAAGTGTCGCTTATTTTGCGTCGTCCTCCTGGTCGTGAAGCCTACCCTGGTGATATTTTCTACTTGCACTCTCGTTTGCTAGAACGTGCTGCCAAGGTAATTAAAAACGACCGTGTTGCACAATCGATGAACGACCTTCCTGCTTCGCTAAAAGGCAAGGTAAAAGGTGGCGGTTCTATTACTGCATTGCCCATTATCGAAACCCAAGCAGGTGACGTATCGGCCTACATTCCAACCAACGTAATTTCTATTACCGACGGTCAAATTTTCTTAGAATCTAGCTTGTTTAACGCTGGTATTCGTCCTGCTATTAACGTAGGTATCTCGGTATCGCGTGTAGGTGGTAGCGCTCAAATCAAATCCATGAAAAAAGTAGCGGGTACACTTAAACTAGACCAAGCACAATTCCGCGAATTGGAGGCATTCTCTAAATTTGGTGCCGAAGTTGACGCTGCAACCAAATTAGTGCTTGACAAGGGCGCGAAGAACGTAGAAATTCTTAAACAAGGAAGATATTCGCCATATACAGTAGAGCAACAAGTTGCCATTATCTACTGCGGAACCAATGGTTTGTTGGCCGATGTTCCCGTAGAAAAAGTGAGCGAATTTGAAAGAAATTTCTTAGAAATTTTAGAGAACAAATACAAAGAAATCGTATTAGAACCATTGAAAAATGGTCAATTGACTGCCGAAATAGAAGACATTTTACGCAGCGAAGCGGCTGCTCTATCGGCTGCCTATAAACATAGGTTGCTTATAAAAAAATAAAACGGTTTTACGATTTAACGATTCAACAATTTAATGGCATCTTTAAAAGAAATACGCGCACGCATTCTCTCGGTTAACTCGACCAAGAAAATTACCTCTGCCATGAAAATGGTATCGGCGGCTAAATTGCATAAGTCGGAAGAAAACACCTTGCGTTTTATTCCGTACAAGCAAAAGCTAACCGATATGCTAACTCAATATTTAAGCAGTATTGAGCCTGGTTCGGTAAGCATTCCTTTGGCAGAGAAACGCGAGGTAAAACGTGCTGCTATTATTTGTATCTCGTCTAATAGTGGTTTGTGCGGTGTGTTTAACAGTTCCGTGAACAAATTATTGAACGAAGCCATTCGTAATTATCAAGCCAAAAACGTAGCAATAGACATCTACCCCATTGGCAAGAAAATTACCGACTACGTAAAAAAATTGGGATACCCTGTTAGCATAGAATGCAATCATTTGTGCGATAAACCATCGTACGAAGAGGCTTGCAAACTAGTACAACCCTTAGTAGAGGCATATAAAGACCAACAAATAGACGAATTGGTGGTGTTATACAACCGTCATAAAAATGCAGCGGTTCAGCTTCCTACAAACGAGGTATTGTTACCGTTGAGCACAGAAGTTTCTGGAATTCCGACAAGCTCAGGTGCCGAAGATGGTAGCACACAAAATTTGTTGTACATTACCGAACCTGACATTCCAACGGTTATTAACCAATTGGTTCCCAATGTAGTGCGTATGCGATTTTATGCTACGATACTGGATTCTACCACTGCCGAGCACGGTGCCCGTACAACAGCGATGCAAGTAGCATCCGACAATGCTAGCAAAATGATAGAAACCATTACCCAACAATACAACCGCGTTCGACAAGAGGTAATTACCAATGAACTTTTGGATATTGTTGGTGGTTCGGAAGCTTTAAGAAATTAAGAATTTTAACAATTGAACTGTAAAAGTTGCACAAAAATTAAAATAATGTGCAACTTTTGCGTTTTTTACCGAGAAATATAATTATCTTTGCGGGTCATTTAAAAAGAAAGAAAATGGAAATTACTAGACTATTTGATTTACTACCTTATTACAAAACACAGAAACCAGGTGATCACATTGCCTTATCATGCAAACGTAATGGAAAATGGGAAGGCTACTCTGTTGACCGCTACATTGAAGAAGTCAATTGGGTTAGTGCCGGTTTGCTTGCTTTGGGTGTTCAAAAAGATGATAAAATTGCTATTATCAGTTCAAACCGTCCTGAGTACAACATTCTAGATATGGGTATTATGCAAGTAGGTGCAGTTCCTGTACCCATCTACCCTACCATTAGTGAATCAGATTATCAGTACATTCTTAACCACGCAGAAATTAAATACGTATTTGCAGAAGGTGAAGAATTGTTACGTAAAATTGAGCACATTTTGCCCGAAGTTCCATCGTTAAAAGGTATCTACACTTTTATTGACCGTGGTAGACATAACTACTTAAGCCAATTGTACGAATTGGGTAAGCAAAACCTTGACCTAGAAAAAATAGAAGCCATCAAAGCAACGGTTAAACCAGACGATTTGGCTTGTATCATCTATACTTCGGGTACAACAGGTACACCTAAAGGGGTTATGTTGATGCACAGCAACTTTGTTAACCAAATAATGAGTGTAGTACACATTTTAGGCAAAGACGATAAAAGAGCACTTAGTTTCTTGCCCATGTGCCACGCTTACGAAAAAATGTTGTTGTACGTTTATCAATACCGTGGTCTTTCTATTTATTACGCAGAAAGTTTGGCTACCATTGGCGATAACATCAAAGAGGTGAATCCAAACATTATGTGCTGCGTGCCTCGTTTGCTAGAAAAAATCTACAACAAATTGTTTGCTGCAGGTAAAAAACTTCCATTTGCTAAACAAAAATTGTACTACTGGGCTTTTAACTTGGCCATGAAATTTGACATCGAAGGCAACAGTGCTTGGTACAATGCACAACACAAAATTGCAGACAAATTGATTTACAGCCAATTGCGTAAAGCTATTGGTGGCGATTGGGACGTTATTGTTTCGGGTAGTGCTGCTATTCAACCCCGTTTGGTATCGTTCTTTAGCGCCATTGGCATGCCTATTTTTGAAGGATACGGCCTAACCGAAACATCACCCGTAATTGCAGTAAGTAACCGCGAACCTCACGGACGTTTAGCAGGTGCCGTAGGTACTCCTATTGCAGGTGTAGAGGTAAAAATTACCGAACGTAACGAAATTATTTGTCGTGGTCACAACGTAATGAAAGGCTACTACAAAGCACCTGAATTAACAGCAGAGGCCATTGACAAAGACGGTTGGTTCCACACAGGCGACACCGGTATGTTTACCGAACACGGATTGCTTAAAATTACCGGTCGTTTGAAAAGTATCTTCAAAACATCGATGGGTAAATACGTTAACCCATTCTTGCTAGAAGAAAAAATGGTACAATCTAACTTTATCGACTCTATCATGGTAGTGGGTGAAAACCAAAAATTCTGTGCT
>JAEIGA010005458.1_pt1 | contig 19424 bp, 16 predicted proteins | sample 9270691 | NCBI WGS metagenome assembly JAEIGA01 (sample SAMN17057246, study PRJNA624740) | gut metagenome | biome: biome; isolation source: fecal sample | host: Bos grunniens | place: China: Xizang | collected 2019 | reverse complement strand
TCCATGAGCCAACGGTGCAGGCGGAATACTGTACGGAAGAACGGCAGACGCTCATCCTTGCCAATCACTTCACCAGTGTATTGGTTTACATAGACAGCAGCCTTCTTTGGCTTTGAGAGGTTTACCCTATAAGCCTCATCGGGAGAAGATGAAACGACAACACCCTTGACATCGACATCGGCAGGCAATGTAGCATCCACCTTGTCGGCAATTACACTCACGGGCAACGGCTCACCCACTGGAGTGACAGCCGTAATATTGCCAACGCACAATGCGGTAATCTCCTTTTCAAACACCAGCAATGCACCGGTGAAACAGGTAATTGTTATTACAATACCGAACAGCACAGATAACCACAAGTGGAGTTTACTGAAAATTTTTCTCATAACAGTTTATTTTACAGCCTCGACAGTGTAACCTTTCGCCGTCAAAAGTTCAAGCACACCTTTTTCGCCGGGCAAGTGAGCGGCACCTACAACAAACAATGTCGCAGCCTCGTTCAGCATTGCGGGCATCATCTCGGCCCAAGCAGCATTGCGGCCATATATGAGCGCCTCCTCTTCCTCGGGGGTGCTGTCACACGAATTGCCTATCTTCTCCTCTGTAACCAGCAGCAGAGCCTGCATATCCTGTGCAAAGTATGCGTCTGCAAGTTCCTTCATCTGTAATGTATAATACTCATTGTTGTCAACCATACAGAAGAGCTGCTGTTTCTGTCTTTCAATGCTTGTGCCCAAGTATAATGTCTCTATCTGGGAATCAACGGTTTCTAAACCTTTAACCTGCTTGCCGGCCTTTTTGGCGACATTCTGGAAATGGGCATCAATGAGTTTCATCGGGTTGAACTTGGGAGTGAGCTTCATGTACTGCACCAATTGCAATTGAGTAGACAAAGCCATTGGAGACATCTTTCCCATCTGACTCTTGAGAATAGGATTATTGAGATTCATACCCAAAAGGTTATCCATGTAATCATTGAGACGTTGCATCTCGTCGGCGGTAAGAATATCGGTGAGTGACTTGCCGTCGGGCAGCATCATTGCCTCCTGCACCTTCTTTTGGTTCTCACGACTCTCCATCTCACTCATCACCACCTCGCCACAAACAACGTCTACGGCATCGAGTACGGCCTTTGCTCCTGGAATTGAATCAATGAACGAAGCCGGTGCCAAATGGTATGTTCCGACTATATAAGATGGTTTCTCAAGGTTCTTGTGAGAAATCTTGTAGAGCAATTGGGCGTTGCATACAACAGTTGAGACAATTGTCAAAAGAAGAGTTAGAAGAATCTTTCTCATAATAGTTAAATTAAATATTGGCGAAGGTAATAAAAATAGATTACAAAAATGTTCAAAAGAGGCATACAAACATTAAGAAAACTTAAATAATACGTAAAAATAGACAATGTCACACTGAAGAGGCGTAACTTTGCAAAAAATATTCAAGCAACTATTTATGAAGAAGATAAAGAATCCCTGGATTGATTTGACCGACAAAGGTTATAACTGTTTTGCATGTGCGCCAACAAACCCTTGCGGTTTGAAAATGGAGTTCTATGAGGATGGCGATGAGATAGTTTCATTGTGGACCCCCGGCAGCAACTATCAGGGATGGTTAGACACGTTGCATGGCGGTATTCAGGCAACATTGCTTGACGAGCTCGGCGGTTGGATAATTGCCCGCAAATTCCAGACATCAGGCATGACAACAAGCCTAAACATGAAATACAGGAAGCCAATCCCCACCGGAGAGAACATTACTCTTGAGATACGTGGCCGCGTAAAGGAGGTAAAGCGTATGTTCGTTTTCATTGAAGCCGAGATTATATATGACGACGAAGTGCGTTCAAGCGCCGAAATGACCTACTACACATTCCCAAAGGATGTGGCTGAAAAAGATTTCATGTTCAACGGATGCGAGGTAGAAGAATAAACCGTGAAAAAAGAAAAAAGTCGTTCGATTATCTGTAATATAAACGATAAAAGATGTATCTTCGCCATCTAAAATTAAAGGAGATGCAATTAAATAAACTGATTATTGCCACATTATTCATTGTTGCAGGTTGTTTCGTTCAATCATTACACGCGCAGACAGACGGAGACAACGAATTACGTCTAATGGCACAATTGAACAATATTACCTCGTTTGGTGAGAATGCACCTTTTTGGCTCACAGCCAACAAGCAAGGACTTTCATCATTGGATTTACACAACGGATATCTTCGACTTGCAGCGACATACGGAAATCATTTCGGCAAAAAAAAGCAATTTGGATATCAGGTAACCGCAGATTTTACAACAGCCTACAACCAGGCTAGTCCGTTCTTTGTACACCAGGCATACGCAGAAATAAGTTGGCAATGGCTCACTTTGAGTGTCGGCAGCAAGGAGCGTTTTGCAGAACTGAAAGATGATATTTCACAATTCAACGGGACATCATTCTCCAAGAATTATGTTAACAATCTTTTCCCTAATCTATTCTGCCGTAACATAACCGCCCTAAGTAGCGGCGGTCTCATTTACAGCGGCAATAGTCGCCCCATCCCACAAGTTCGTCTGGAGGTTCCCGACTACACTGCAATCGCAGGCACAAACCAGTGGTTACACATGAAAGGTCACATTGCATACGGCCGTTTCAGTGATGATAATTTCCAGGAGGAATTTGCAAGCAATAACAATATCACTCGATACGGTAAAAAGATTCTTTACCACAGCAAAGCAGCGTTCTTGAAAGTAGGCAAGCCACAGCGTTTTCCTCTGGAATTTGAAGGTGGGCTTGAAATGTATTCACAATTCGGAGGTGATATATACACAAACAGATCGGGCAAATACCTATCGATGCCGGCAAAGTTCTACGATTATCTGAAGGCGTTCATCCCCATGAGTGGCGGCAAGGACACGCCCTTAGATGAACAGACTAATATCTCGGGAAACCAGATTGGGGCCTGGCATGCCGCAATAACGCTGCACACAAAGCCTATTGATGTGCGCATATATGGCGAGCATATGTTCGAGGACTTTTCGCAACTCTTCTTTTTGGAGTACCAAAGCAATAAAGAGGGTGTGAGACGAGTTATTTACTACCCCTGGAAAGACATTCTTGTGGGAATCAGGTTCACCAACAAAAGTGGCATATTGCCCTTTATCTCGGCTCTGCAATATGAATATATGAACACATACGACCAAAGTGGTGCCCTCTATCACGACCCTAGTGTGAATTTCAATGAACAGATGGATGGTGTGGACAACTACTACAATCACGGCATATACCCCGGATGGCATCACTGGGGAATGGGCATTGGCAACCCGCTTGTCGTATCGCCATTGTACAACAATGATGGAAGCCTTGCATTCAAGAGCAACAGAGTAAAAGCACACAATGTGGGCATAAACGGTAACTTTGGAAAACGCTATCCATTCGCCTACCGTCTGCAATATACCTATAGCGAAAATTGGGGAACTTATCTAAATGCATTAAAGGAAAAAGCATATAGTACTTCATTACTTGGCGAACTTGTCTTTGCCCCATGCAACAGCCATTGGGCCGGAAGCGTTGCCATAGGTTACGACAACAGCAATCTAATTGGCAATAATTGGGGAGCAATGGTAAGCATAGTCTATGCAGGAGCATTTAAATTCAGTAAAAAATGATGAAAAGAGCATTATACATATTGTTTGCAACGACCTTGTTTGCAGCATGCGACAGAGTTTATATCAACGGCAACCTTGATGGCATGTGGCGACTTGAAAATGTCGTTTACCCCGACAGCACAGCATACCCCAGCCAGATTTTCTACTCATTCCAGCGCCATATGACACAGGTTAGCGAGCACAATGACAGTACTTTTCCAATACGTTTTTTGGGTAACCTGTACTACGATGGCACAATCTTGACAATGAGTCATTTTTACGACTTTCCTCTTGAATCAAATCCGGCGACAACAAATATGCTCAAGAAGTTTCACTTATATAGTGACAGCACAATTTTTCAGGTACAATCACTTGATGAGGAGTGGCTCATAATGAAAAGCGAAGAGCGCATATACACTCTCCGCAAATGGTAAGAAACCGTCTCTTTTTATACCAGACTTTTAAAGAAGCCCCTTATCGCGTAATTCACGTAATAATAGGCCGAGCGTAAAATGCCCAATTTCTCCACATTACGATAAATGCTCCATTGCCATGACAACAAATGGAATTTATGTGCCGACACAGAGTTTCCAGTCACTCTATAAAGTGCCATTATAGCACAAGTGTTACGGGCAATATACCCACGCTTTAGTATCGATAGCCACATTGCATAATCTTCGTGGTGCACTTTAGGGAAATGCACTTTACCAACACGTTGCGTGTCATATATTGCAGTGACATTACCTATGACATTACCCAACAACAGTTTTTTATAGTCGGTTATCTTTCGCGCCTTTACTACACGATTATCACGTTCTGAATTCTCATCAATCTTTTCGTAGTCAGAAAATACCACTGCAATGTTTTCAGACTCACTGAAAAATGGTAACTGATGCTCCAATTTGCCTGGCAACCACACATCATCACTATCCAGGAAAGCAATATAACGCCCTTCAGCAAGGTCAACAGCCATATTACGCGGTGTTGCCGGATACCCCGTAGGTGTGGGATTCGTATGGATTTTTATTCTGTCGTCCTCACAGGCCAGCCTACCGGCAATGTCCATAGAACTGTCGGTAGATGCATCGTCAATGACAAGCAGTTCCCATGAGGGATAGGTCTGCGCCATTACAGAGCGTATAGCCTCTTCAAGGTAACGCTCTGCATTATGCACCGGCATTATTATAGACACAAATTCGTTCATTCTATTTCTTTTTGCCAAACAGATATTGTCTTAACTTGCCAAAGGCTTTCAACGAACGCTTCAAATCGGAGAAATCTGTCAAACCAACCTTCAAGCGATGCAATATATATCTTGGACGCAAATAATATTTTTTACGGGCCATATTGCAAAAATCCACCATTTCTTTAGCAGAAAGGTGTGGCAACGAGAGTACGGTGTTGTGCGTACCATCGGGCAAACAGTATTTCTCATAATCAAGTTCTATATAGCCGTTACTATATGCCCAATCATAGGCCTCTGTACCCGGATATGGTATCAATGGAAAGAACTGTGCCGTGTCGGTATTGAGTTTTAGTGCCAAATCCAATGTCGCCTGCATAGTCTCTTTTGTCTCTCCCCTATTACCGACCATGTAGCAGGCGTGTATGAGCAGGCCGGCCTTCTTGGCATTGGCTACATATGTGTAGAACTGCTCAACCTTTGTACCCTTCTTGATATTGTCAAGAATCTCTTGGCTTCCCGATTCAATACCGGGTATGATAAGACGGCAACCGGCCTTTTTCATCGCCTTCATTGTTTCAAGGTCAAGATTTACGCGGGCATTACAAAGCCAACGCAGACGCTTGTTTAGTTTATGTTCCACCAACAGTTCACAAACCTCAAGCACCCTCTTTTTATTTGCCGTAAATGTATCATCTTCTATGACTACCTCCTTGACATCGGGGAAATTCTTGGCAATGTATTCAAACTCGGCAACGACATTAGCAGCAGTACGTGCACGGAATGCATGGCCGTGCATTGTCTGGGGATATACGCAGAAATTACAACGGAAAGGACAGCCTCTACCGGTGAATATCTGTATTGAGGGGTATGTTGCCGCCGCGAAGAAATAGTCGCGGGGATCAAGATACTTATGTATGAATTCCGACGCAAAAGGAATCTCATCCAAATCCTTCATTGCCGGCATAAGCGAAGTGCGCCTGCAACCATCGGCGCCATTTATACAAAGGCCACGCACATTGGCAATATCTGTTCCCCGGTCAAGTGCATTGGCCAGTTCTAGTACTATATTATCATACTCACCAATGGCAACTGCATCAACAGATGCCGAATAGCCAAGAGTCTCCTCGGGACGTGCCGACGGATGTGTACCCACCAGCAGTGCGAACGATTCCGGGAAACGTTCTTTGACAGCTGCAGCAAATGCAACATCACTCTTTATTGAAGGTGTACTTGTGCCGTAGACAAACAGTTTTGCACCGGCACCATGCTTTGAGAGATATTCAAGCGACAGCTCCTCATTCATCATTTTTGCAGGCGCGTCGAGAAAACATATTTCATACCCGGCCTTCTCACAATAGGCCGCAGCATATATTAACCACAAGGGGTAGTACAATGCACCACTCTTTGTTATTGCCGGACTACGCGATTCACGCGAGAACTTACCGTATTCAGCCTTGAATGGGGGATTTATAAAACAAATCTTCATCACAAATCAACATAATATTATATACTTCACAAACTTAATGACAAAGATGTGAAAAACAAAATAAAATCCACATTAATTGCTTTTAAGGGCCGACATCACTTATGGAAGATTGTTCTCAAAAATAAATGCCATGCCAAATATGCCCTATAACGCAATTTATACAACAAGCTATTAGTACTTTTTCCGCCTGCAAAGGAGACCGTATCCGAATGTCGGCGATAAAGTTGCATAACATCGGGAATGTACCCGCATTTGAAATGCATCTGCGAATAAAGGCAAAGCCACAAATCGTGCGCAGCAACTTTATCGGGAAAAGGTGAAGCTGCCTCAAAGACTCTTCTGCGGAATGCCATACAACAGCCAAGCCATGAGTTCACAAAAAAGTTACCGAGTACAGACTTTTTCTGAGGGAACTCCTTGCAAAAATATTTTTCCCTTATGAGATTTAGATTTTGGTCAACAAGGGCACAATTACACTCGACAACATCGTAATTGCCCCTCAGCATAAAATCCATCATATGGTTCAACTTGCCCGGCAACCAGACATCATCCTGGTCTGCCAGAAAAATATACTCACCACTTGATTTAAGCAAGGAATTTTCAAAATTATGTGTAACACCTTTTTTCAGTTCGTTGTAACAGAACTTGATTCTTTTATCATTGTATGACTTGATAATATCAACCGTTGCATCGGATGAGTGATCATCAGAAATTACCAATTCATCATCAGGCCCTAATTGACACAGAATACTATCAATTTGCTCCCTTATATATTTTTGGCCATTATATGTGGCCATGCACACTGAAATCATACCTAAAAACATTTTGTCAAACCGGTCTTAAGCTAAAGGATTTAAGGCCGTTATTTATCCCAGATACCGGTTGCTTTTTTATCTATAATTTTCATAATCTGTACCTTGTTTACTATACATTGCACAAAGAATGTCAGTGTTGGAACAATCATTGTTCCAACAATACCCCACATACGAGTAAAATATATAATACCAGGTATCGCTACAACGGCAAAAAACAGGTACACAACTAATTGAAGGCGCACTTTCCCCATACCGTTAAGAGGATACATATATACCTGACTCATTATTTGGCATATGGCATAAACCGCCATACATACTGTCAGGTGAATATTTGTTTCAACCTTACCACCAAGCCAAACATCAAAAATGAATTCAGACAACAGCAATAATATAATTATCACAGGAATTGTCAGAAGTCCCATTTTTTCTATTCTTTTCAAACACTTTCTCATCCAATCATAATCATTTTTCGTATATGCATCCGTAAAAGCCGACCAAACAGGATTCAGAAGAATTGTTATTGCCACAATCATTATACTGAAAATCTTGTATGTCACATTATAGATTGTCACATACTCCGCACCAAGTTCCCTTGTAATTATTATATTGGTAAACTGAAATATAAAAAGCATTGAAATCATTATTATAAAAAACTGAGTTCCTATACCAACTATATCTTTTATTAAGGGCATTTCTATAAACTTAATACTTGGTGTAAATTTTTTATAATCCTTTTTATTAAATATAATGAAGGAGAGCAACAATGTAACGCAACATGGGATAAAATACATAACAAACGCCAAAATAGACAAACTCAGTTTAGAATAATAAGCAACTGCACAAACAGCAACCAGTACACATAAATCGCCAAGCGCTGTTATGCCCATAGAGACCGCCGGACGCTGATATGCCGTCATCATAGTCAAAAAAACATCTATTATATTCTTCAGACAGAAGAATATAATCATTATTTGAAAAACCCAGTTTAATTCACTGTTCAACTCAATGGGAAGATTTAAGATCTCAGACCAATTTATACATGAATTTATCAACGAGGCAAATGCCATCAGGGTAAGAAAAATGCACGATATTGCAAAATATGCTGTACTTACGTATTTCTTTGCCAAAACAAAATTTTCATTGGCAACTGCCTTTGCAAAACTATTCCTAAAACCATGCGCAAAACCAAAATCAAAGAACACCATCCACGAAATAATGGAACTTATCGTCAACCACAAACCATAAGTCTCCGCTGAAAGGAAATTTATTGATATTGGAACCAATAATAACGACACAAGAATACTGAACATTCTGAACAAGAATGACAGAACTACATTTTTCTTTAGCAGCAAACTCCTTTTATCACCTGTTTGAAAGAAAGTTTTTATCCACCTCATATAAAAATTCATATTACATCATTAATAGACGACTGCATTTATCTCCTTTTCCCGGCAATCACTTTCAACACTGTAGGCATATATCGGCCCATTAAATAGTATATAAGCAGCAACAGCATAACACAAACAGACACAGCCAGAAGATACAAAAGCACAAAACCCATGGGAGTATCAGGAGATATAAGCAGAAAAAGTATTTTCAGCACCTCATTATAAATCAAGAAATGCGATACATATATAAAAAAACTTGCAGAAGAAAGAAATTTATTCGGCTTACAGATTGACCTTTTAATCAATACAGCTGCAATATTATATGCAAACAAAAGACCAACAAGAATATTAGCCAATTTAATTATTGTACAAAACTCCGGCCTAACATATGCACATACCATATATGCAATGGAAAGTAATGGATAGCCCACAAATGAGAATGTAGAGTAACGTCCAAACTCAAGCATCATATCCTTTTTGGATATACTCATATAAGCCCCACAAATAAAAAACGTATACGCTGTAATAAGTTGCGTGGCATATCCCCAACAATATAGTTCCGATGCGAACCATAGAACAAGCATTGCATACACGGACCAAGCACGAATTTTTGTTACAATCCAGAAAACTACAGGTGTAGTCAGAACCACCACCAACAAATCACGAACAAACCACAATGGGGAGTTTATAGGATATATTTGGTTTGTAGCACCCATTGGAACAATACACTGCGTATTATCCCAAAAAGAGAATAGAAATGCTTTCAATGAATATTCAGGAGAAATGCCATTTAAACCAGATGTCAAAGTTCCGAAACAAGGCATCATCTTAAACAAAACCCATGCCAAAGCCAATATATTCCAAATCATATACGGTATAAAAAGAGAACGAAAACGGTTTTTGAGTTTCTTTTTATACACATTTGGAGTGAAATTCACATTGTAGAAGAATACATAGCCTGAAATAAAATAATATATCGGCACACTCTGCAACTTTATGAAAGCCGATATAAATATTTCCATAAATTCAACGGCAGGCATAGAGGCTATATCAAGCAGCTCACCCTTCACGTAAAACGTTTGCGGTGAAACCACATGTACAGCCAAAACCGCTACAGCCAAGGGAAAACGCAGCAAGTCAAGGCTCTGTGAACGAATATCGGCCTGTTTTGTATTATTTACCACCATTCCATTTAACATTTATCGTACACAGTATCACGTGTTTCAGAAGTAGCCTTTGTAGAATATTTATTATCATACACGGCGCGGGCATTATCAGTCAGTCTCTTTCTCAACGACTCATTCTCCATAAGCCTATAGAGAGCCACAGCAAATTCCTGTGGAGTATCTGCAATAAGGCAGGACTTCTCATTTTCAAAATCCAATCCCTCAACACCAACTGTAGTTGTAACCATTGGCAAACCCATTGCCGCAGCTTCAAGAATTTTCATTCTCATACCACTACCGGACAATATCGGTACTATCATAATGCTACCAAACGCTACATCTGCCAAGTCTTTTACAAAACCTTTACACTCAACCTTAACCGGCCCATTGTCATTATTATACGAGATAGGCCATCCGCCACCTACAATCTGCACTCTTACATTGGGATATTGTTTCCAATCAACAAGAGGCAAAACTTTACTGATAAACCAATCCATACCTTCCTGGTTTGGAGTATGACCATAACCGCCAAGGAATGTGATTTTACCATTCCAACCTGCATAACTCATTATTTGTGCATTTACTGAAGCCGGAGAAACCGTTATTGGAACTGTCACGCCAGATGCCAACAACTCTTTCCGGTCAACATCAGTCAATGTTATCACCTCGTCAAAACAATTAAGATCATTAATTTCCTGGCATTTTAAAAATTCCATATACTCAACTTCACTAGGCAACAATTTAATATCTGCCAGCAAACGACGATTTCTGATATAACGTATTTCGTGATGTATAAATACCTTACGCACAGCACGTGGCAATTTATGCACAAAATTCAAATATGGATAAAACTCAACTTGGAGGACATCTGCTTTTTTCTCTTTTACGATACTTTCTACAAAACGTGCAAAACTATTATCTACGGGATAGCCATATGGAGTAAGCATCCATTCAACCATAAAACGTTCACTGCTTCTAAAGAACATTTTCTTGAAAGCACGCTTTATTTTTGAAAAAAGGAAGCCGAGATTCATTAACTGGCGCACGAAACGATAAGGACGTATATCAACCTCAGGCCAAAGTCGTTTCAATTCCTCCATAGCCCCAATACTGTTCATTCCGTTCTCAGGAAAAATCAAGGTAATATTATGTTTGTGACGCAAACAGTCAATCATATTGTATTGAGCCTGCGCCCCCCCAGAATCCAAAGGATAAGGCAAAATTATAGTAAGAATTACAATATTCATATTCTATATTTTAGGTAAAAGGAACATCCCAGACACATTTGTACTGAAGTTCATTCGTGCGTTCTCCGATCCTCTTGGCCGGCACACCGGCAACTATTTCATAGTCGGCAACATCCTTTGTAACTACAGCACCTGCACAAACAACTGCACCTTTGCCAATTGTAACACCTTGCAAAATAGTAACTCCAACCCCTATCCAGGCATAATCCTTAATAACAATAGGCTTAAACACTCCTATGAAATGTGGCGACATATGGTCGTGTCCCCCTGTCATTATATTTACATTATGCGACACAGACACACTTGAGCCTATTGTAATGTCTCCACGTGCATCAAGCAGAACCCCTCTGTTTATATGACTATAAGCCCCAATTTTCAATCGGTTCGGGCTCTGTATATACACATTTTTCATAACAAATGTCCCTTTGCCAATCTTAGCACGTACTGCCTTAAGATAGAAACGTCTGAGGAACCAGAATGGTATATAATGCAAACAACTATTCAATATAAACTCCATAAAAAAAGCACGGCTCCAACGGTAAACGGCAGAGTTCACAAAAGCATACAGCAAGCAATTGTAAATAAAATATGAGATTTTCTTTAGAGAGAATCGGCCGCTGCTTGTTATTTTATAATTATACCAACGGCTCTTGTATGGCCTGTCAGAGACGCCATCCTTAAGGAATGCCTGAATTGCCACATCCTTTTTTTTGAATGTGCATCCACTCTTGTACATCCGGTGTATCATTTCCCAATCAAGAGAATATCCCAATTTATCCTTAAGAGCCAAATTGAACTTATACTTTTGTTGCACAGATCTCCTCACAAATGAAGAGCCGTGACGATACACTGGAAAAAGTTCCATTCTTGAAACATCAGACGGAGCCACCTGCAGCAAGCGTGAAGTCCTTGTAACCTCAACACTATCACCGTACACAACATCCACTCCTTCAAAATCATCATTGCAAAAGACACGTTCAAGCACAGTCGAATCTACAAAGACATCCCCACTATTCAAGAATGTTATCCAGTCTCCGGTAGCCCTGTCAATACCCTTGTTCATTGCATCATATATCCCTTCATCGGCCTCAGAAGATTTATATGCAATATTTTCGGCAAATAAATTTATGATTTCCCAAGTACCATCGTTGCTACCTCCATCTATAACAATAATCTCCTTATTGTTCCACGACTGGGAAACAAAACTTTCCAATGTTTCTCTGATGCCCGAAACATTGTTATAGACAACTGTTATTACTGTTACTTTATTTCTTTCTCCAACATCCATAATACAAAACAGTACAAAGAATTTACTCTTTTTTATTTACCATGTATATTGTATATCTCTCTGCATACGACTTTGCATTAAACAGAATATTATCGTATTGCATTTTAGGTTCGTTTGTCATTGAATGTATTTTCAAGACTCCATAACACAATATAAAGAAGGCGTATAGAATCTTATTACCCTTGTATGTAAAGCATTTTAATAAATCGCACCACAATATCCAGTATGAAAAGACAAACAATAACGCAACTCTTCGGCTAGCGACCTCAAATTCACGCAAAAAAGCGAATGACAGGAAATATAACAGAAAGGCGTTTATGAACATCACATTATCCTTACTAATCTTTTCCAGTTTATTATAATAGCATATTATCAGAAAACCGGTAAAGAGACGCTCGAGAAAACCTACGGACAAAAATCCTTGGATAGCTGTCATTTCACCTTCAATATAACTGTACACCAAATCCTGATATAACTCACCCATAAAAGACGCTGCATAAAGCAAAATAGGGCCTATAAAGTCTATCTGTGCTACCAAAAAAATTGCAGAGAAGACAAATACAGCCACAAAAAGCCACAGCGGCAATCTCTTATGTAAGAAAAAATATAAAGGAATAAATACGATTGATGATATATGTAATGTCGTAGCAAGCAGACACAATCCAAAATACGGCAAAGGCCTACGCTCCTTCAAATAATCCAACGCGTTCAGGCATATAAAAAGAGAAATCGAATTACGCAAAAGATTAACTTCCAATCCTATTCCGGACATTGAAACAAATACCAGAAATGCCAAGGGCAAATTATCGACTCTTTTACGAAAAAAATTGTACAGCAACGCACATTGCAATACGCAACACACAAAAACAAAAAAGTGATAGTCCGGATAAATAAATTTACATACAGCCTGCAAAAAGCCAAATCCCAACTCCAGATCAGACATCTGCATTGATGTGGCAATATTTGCAACATTGTCACTATACATACTTTGAAAGGTTGGATAGTATATCAGCCAATCATCTCCAACAAACCCTCTGAGCCCAAAGAAAAATATGAAAACAAGAATAGACGTAGCCTTAATCCACGTCTTTCCATATTCAGATGAATAGCGATATACCAACGCCAACACTGCATATAACAGGAATAGTATTATATACGCTGTTGAATACATTTTCCTAATCCATACAAATTCTTCTCAACAGAATCTTAAGTTTTCTGTTTCTGACTTCCTTTACGTCTAATGAATTTTCTTATGTAAAGACACCATATTGAACCAATGATAACACCAAAGAAACAAAAAAGGAACAATCTGACAATCGACGACATTCCAGTAGCCTCAAGTGCCACTGTTGCAGGCTGTATTATCATAAAAGCCGGAGTACGTTCCTGTAGACGCTGACGAGTCAACTGCAATTGCTGCGCCATATTCGTATACAGATTAAGTTTCAATTGCATTTCGTTATTCAGATTCTCAAACAGAGCCTTTTGACTGGCACGCACAACATTCATATTTGCATCAGCAAATTTTGCATATTCCGCCTGTATATCAAGATAATCCTGTTTTGCCTGATTATACATCTCAGTAACATATTCCAGGTCGTGGCGTGTTTTTTTTGTACGGTAATCTATTATATAGTTCTGTAAACGCGTTGTTACGGTATCAGCCATCGTTGCTGCAACCAAAGCATCAATATCTGTCACCGAAACTGTTATTAAACTTGTACGTTGGTCAACAACACACTGAATATTCCTACGCATCAAATTGCATACATTATACTGCTCCTTTGTAAGATGAAACGGATCCAAGCCTGCGGTTTTTACTTCTTTTTCCTTAAAAAGAGAAACAAATTTTGCAAACCATATTTGTGGATATGACAACAGTCCAGGTTTATAATCATACTTAAGATGATTATAAAAACTTTTTTGACTACCATCCTTTAGGAGTAGCGGCACATCAAACAAATCAATAAGAAATGTCGTTGATGTGAATATGTTAGGATACAATTCAGGATATATTGCGTCCGAACTGTTCTTTCCCAAAGCATTTCCTAAAAAGTTACCAAAGCCATCCATCAAACCCGAAAGTTCAGAATCCGATGTCTCAGGAGCCAAAACAACTTCTGTCTTATATTCCTTTGTTCTGAAAATAATAGAGACAACACCCAGAATTGCAAAAAACAAGACAAACAGAGAGATTGTTTTCCAGTCGTGCAACAACTTTTTCAATATTCCAAGGACGTCTATTTCCTTATTCTTCTTTACATCTTTTTCTTCCATACAGTTACCACACTTTACTTTAGCAGATTCACAATACTCACAATCATTGTAGCAATAGAGACAGCTGATGAACCTATTGTCACAATTTCGGCCGTAGTCAGTCGTTTCTTCAAATTCTTTGCCGGCACAACAATCTCCATACCGGGTTGTATGTCACTGCTTGAGAATTTCGAAATCTTCTTGACACCACCGTTCATGTATATGGCATACACGCCATCTTTCTTTGCCCTGTCGGCATAACCACCGGCGTGCTTAATGTAGTAATTCAATTTCTTGCCATCTGTATATGTCACCGTAATCGGATAACGTACCTCGCCGCTGATTTTCACCGTAGCGGCGTATTCGGGCACTGTCAATCTATCTCCTTCGCGCAAAACAATATCAATGCTGCTGCCTGGATTTTCTATTGCTTTCTTCAAATCGATGTCAAGCAGATAGTAATCTTCTGACGCAGCATTTATGTTAATAAGAGAATCGGTAATGGCCATGTCGAAAGTCTTGTCGGAACGCAACGCATCCTCATATATTTGCTTTTGAGACTGCTTTATCATATTGTCGCGCTGCATTTTTTCCTCCTCTGACATCTTGCGGTAGAGACGCGCTCCCTGCGGGTAGGATGAAGCAGCAAAGCCACCGGCATCCTCTATCAAATCACTCAGACGATAGTCACGACTGTGCATTGCATAATCACCTTTAAAGTTCACCGCACCATCAACTGTCACGCTCTTAATAAGATTGTTGACAGGACTTTTGCGCACGTGTACCTCGTCAAACGGTAGCAAACCAAAACCAGGCGTTCCATCAATAACAAAACCATCTTTCAAGGCAAAACAGAACACCTCGGTAATTGTGTCACAACTTTCAAGCGATTTAGGATTGTACACCCTGCGATATACATCTATTTTTGCAGTCGAAGCAACATTTGTCAAACCGCCGGCCTGCAGTACAAAATCCTCAAGTGTTGTATTCTCGGCATACTCATATACACCGGGATAGTTCACCTCACCCGAAATTTTCAAAGTCTCAAGACCGCGCATCTCATTCATAGATGGGATAAAAAGGACATCCTCTTTACGAAGTTCAATATCGGGCAATGTGCCGTTCATAATACTCTCAAGATTTACAGCAAGGACCTCCAGGCGTCTGTCGGCCTTACGACGGTGCATCACAGCTCGCGGCAAGAATGCATCCTCGCACAGACCATCGGCTGCCTCAATCAAGTCAAGAAGTGTGTTTATGCTGCCACCCACCTGATACATACCGGGATGGAACACTGCACCCTTCACCTCAACCATATTCGAGAAACGTGGGATTATTGAATCAACATACACAGAGTCACCGTCAACAAGATTAAAAGCGCCGAAGTTGTTCTTTTCAACAGTGTGTATCGAGTACTCCCTGCCGTTCTTACGTACTACGCGGATGTTCTTGTCATAGGCATCACCGGTGAGACCACCTGTGTATGAAAGCAACTTGGCAAGTGACTCATCCTTTTTCATTTCGTATTTCATCGGGCGTTTCACCTTACCCTGGATATTGACTATTGCATTGTAAGGCCCCACTACAACCAGGTCATTGTCCTGTAAACGGATGTTCCCCACGTTATTGCCATTGATTATATAGTCATAGACGTCAATTTTGGAAACCGCTTTACCGTTTCTGTAGACATTAATTTCGCGCAATGAACCCAAGTCACTTATACCTCCTGCCATATACAAGGCGTTGAAGAGGGTCGAAAATGCGCTCAACGTATATGAACCCGGTGCAACAACCTCACCTACTATTTCCACTTTTACATTGCGTATCTCACCTATAGAAAGAGAGATAGATGAGCCGTTGTAATATCCATTCAACACGCTATTGACATATTTGTCGGCCTCAGCCACTGTAAGACCGGCCAGTTTCACCCTGCCGACACCCTCAATCACAACAAAGCCTTCGGGTGAGATAACGTTGTCAAATGTCATCTGCGAAGCACCCCAAACATCAATAATTACCTGGTCACCTGCACCAAGTATATAATCTGCCGGGGCCGGAATATTCATTGCAGGCTCAAAAGTCAACAGTTCATTATTGAAAAGATTGCGACCGAAGACTCCGAGTTCCTCCTTTAACTGATTCTTGTAATACATTACAGAGTCAAGGTCAAGAAATGCCATATTCCTCTGCATTTCCAATTGTCCATCCTTTACTTTATCCTTCTGCTGTTTTTGAGTTTCATTCTTTTCTTCCTTGGAAACCACAAAATTGCCGTTCTTTTCCATTCCGTTTCTCAAGCGGTTGTTTTTCTCACCCTTATCAACCAGGTCTACGGCACCAAGTCCATTCTGCTCCTGTTCGTATTTCTCCTTTATCCTACGAATCTGAGCCGGAGTAGCACCCTGCTGCAACAATTTACGGGCAATCTCGGTCTCATCTGCACCACGTTCCTTCTCGGCTATGATAATTTTGACGATCTGGTCATCAGATACAGTTTGCGCTGCCACCCACTGCAAAGAGAATGACAACGCAATAGCAAATATAATTTTCTTTATCATTTGAATCAGAATTTTTTACCGTTCACAATATACACAAATGTAGTAAATATCAACTTTAAATCCAGCCACAAGGAGCGTTTCTGCAAATACTCGAGATCCATTTCCAATCGTTTGAGCATCTTCTCCATCGTATCGGTATAACCATTATGCAACGTAGCCATAGAGGTCAATCCCGGACGAATCAAGTAGATATAGTCATAATTAGGATTCTCCTTTCTGATTTTCTCTATGAAATAACGACGCTCAGGCCGAGGGCCCACAAACGACATCTCTCCTTTAAGGACATTCAGCAACTGTGGCAGTTCGTCAAGATGGTGTTCGCGTAGGAACTTTCCTATTTTTGTCAGACGCTCATCGTTTGTCTTTGCCAACTGAGGTTCTCCATTACTCTCCGAATCGGCGCGCATTGTTCTGAATTTCAGAATATTGAACGGTTTCCCTTTATAACCGATTCTCTCCTGCTTGAAAAAAACACTGCCATCGCCTTGCCAAAGCAACATAATTGCAACGACAAGAAATACAGGAGATAATATTATTAGTGCAAGCAATGAACAGGTAAAATCAAAAACACGTTTTACTATACGCTCAAACAGATTCATTCCGTCGCGTATATCTAAAGCCATTGATTTTTCATCCATAATAGACAACAGTTATTTTTTATAATAACTTTCTTTTATATCAAATATTGTGTTAATAGTCAAATAATTTTTATCTCACAAAAAAAATGCCGCCAGAGACGGCATTCCTTATTATCTTGCAAAAATATATAAAAAAACGAATTTAACATAATTTATCAGTGCAAACATCACCAAAAAGCCACATTTCATCAAACTTTTTCCAATGTCGAGCCCGGATAGTAGAAAGAGAGAATCTGTTCACAGGTATATCCCTTTTCACCCATCATTGCCGCACCTATCTGACACAACCCGACTCCATGTCCCCAACCGGCACCTTTAATCACAAACAGGACATTGCCCAATGAGTCATACTCCTTGTCCACGACAAAAGCCGAACTATAAAGGTGTGATTTTGACAACCAACGCCTTATCTCAAGTTCTTTACCAACAATAACGCTCTTTTTAGAGCCTGTTATCTTGAGTTTCACAATGCGTCCCGAAGCCCCACGCTCCACCGGCTGCAAATCCTCTATCACGCCAAAATCAATACCCGAACGCCCGGCCACAAGCGACGACAGTTCATCCTGCGAATAAGTCACTTTCCAACGGTAGAAATCATTGGTTTCACGGTCATAACCGTTTAATATCTGTGACAGTACCACCTTGTCATTTGTGGAGCAGAAAGAAACCGGGACTGTTTCAATCCAAGCCCGCACACCCTCCTCTGTAGTCAAGTCGGGCAACGGAGCGCCATCTCCACTATCCCTGAACGATTGCAGATAACCATAATCAGCATCCTCCCAACACGCAGAAAAACGCTCCGTAACACCTCCACAACATTTGCTGAAACGTGCATCACACACCTTACCGTCATATTTGAGTACCACATCCCTTGTTGCCTCCACCGCACGTGCCACGTTCGGATTGAGCGAACGGGTAATACCTTGATAGCGTTGACAATGGTCATCGGCACAGAAATCAAAATTCTTATGATCCTCACGCGCATACCAGCGTACAATCTCGTTGTCATCGGAATACCCCATCACAGCATCAGTCACATCGGAAACCCTGTCAAGTTGCGCATAGAGCCAACTGCGTGATATTATAGTGTGAGCCTTTAGAAATTCCAATGACGAGGTTGCAGACATTTCACTTGAAATAACACTCACCAGATAATCCTCGACAGCAAGACGGTTTATGGCACGCACCCGGCCTTCCTCCACTATCAGACAGAGTTCGCCCTTGAAAATCTGGTCCTCATTGCGTTGCCAATGGAACCCCACTCCAATCACCACATCGTGCAAGAGAAAACTGCAATCGGGTGACTGTGGCTTAAAGCAGAGCGATTCATAAAGCGCTCCATTAAACCACAATTTTCCGGCCTCGACGCAAACATCATTCTCAGAAGGCACCGCTTTACCTTCAAGCGTAAAATTTCCGATGAAATCAAACTTTATGCAAGGCTTGAGCAGAATGCCAATATCAACTGTCCTCATATCAATTCTTCAGTTTTTCGGCAATAACGGCAGCATCCCCTTCCGAAATTGCCACTTCGCGCAACAGAGCGGCAGCCTCATCGGCTGCAATACCCTCAAAGTCACACTCGCGCGGAGTAATCATCAGGCCTGCCATATCAAGAGCACCCGGACTTACAAGGCGCTGAGCCTCTCCATTGGCAAAATAGCATGCCGGACGATGGAGTGAGCGAGGGATGACAACAGTTACATATCCATCCTGCAGGGTATAATATGATATCACATTCATCATGGGTTCAGGTTCGCCGGCTGC
>JAEIGA010005457.1_pt1 | contig 19427 bp, 32 predicted proteins | sample 9270691 | NCBI WGS metagenome assembly JAEIGA01 (sample SAMN17057246, study PRJNA624740) | gut metagenome | biome: biome; isolation source: fecal sample | host: Bos grunniens | place: China: Xizang | collected 2019 | reverse complement strand
TCCTAGATAAAGATAATAATATTTTAAAGGAGGAATACTTATTATGCAAAACGAAGCGTCACAAGTTTTAGGTATGGAAGATTTAAATAGTCCGGTTATGGGTGTACAAACTGCAATAAATGCTGCAGAAAGTCCAGCTATGGGAGGACCAGAAAAACCTAAAGATAAACCTAAAGATAAAGAAGCAGAAGAAAAATTATTTAATACTATGTTCTTCTCACCATCCTCTGGTGATGCTGATACAACTGTAACATTAGATACAACTACAGATGAATCAGAAGCTGAGAAAGAAGCAAGAGAAGACATGAAGAAGAAAGGATCTAATGATTTACTTAAGATCCTAGAAAAAGGAGATAGTAAACTATCTAAAAAATATCAAAAGGAATTACTAAACAAAGCTTTAAAAGATCCAGCAAGTGTTGAAGTAAATACACCTAACGGTTGGATGACAGTTAGAGATGCTATTGATGCTGGGTTTGATATGGTTACTGGTAAATTTGATAAAGAACCAATTCCTCCAGTGGATTGGGAAGGTGAGATATCTAAATTAGATCCTCGCGAACAAGAAACTATTCGAAGACTAACACAAAGAGGTACTGGGCAAGCTGGACCTAGACCACAACCAATGTCTGGAGAAGCTAGCTTAGAAGAAGCAGGAGTTAATCCTAGACCAGATGTACCAACAGGCGAACCTCCAGCTAGTGATGCTGGGATGGCAATGGGATCAGCACCAGAGATCCCATTAGGAATGTAGGTGATTACCATGGCATGCAAAAAAGGTAAGAAAAAGAAATAGGAGGGATGATATATGGAAGATGAAGTAATTCAAACAACTCAACCTACATCTGATGTGGTTGCAACTACTTCACCAGAAAATACTACAGGTTATGTACAAGAACCTACTGTAGATTCAAGTCAATCTTCTGCAGTTGTTACTGAACAACCAACTCCTCCTGCTCCCAAGACAGAGAGGGAGTTAGCTTACGAAGAGATAAATAGAAGACAAATCGAAAGCTACAATTCAAAAGGTAATGGTATTAAAACTTGGATTGATACAGAATATAATTATAATCCAGCAGATGCAGGTACATTATGGGTAGCTGGAAAAATAAATGATGTTAATACTCAAATGAGTTTCCTTGAAGCTACGCTTAATGAAGACTTATACAGTGAAATGGATCTTAAAAAATATTTCTTTGATACTAACTTAGCTACAGCTAGAGCGTATGCAAAAGAAAAGAAACATGAAACTGCTTATGGATTCTACAGAGCAGCTGAAGAAAAGGCTATAGCTGAGGGTCAGCTTACTGGTTGGTATATGCCAGCCGAAGCAGGTTACATGTTATCTCAATGGGTGCTAGCAGAAGAAGATTTAAAGAAGTCTGATCTAAATGATGTTGATAGAGCTCGTGCACAATCTGTTAAGAATGCAGTATCTGGATGGTTTGAAGCAAACAATATTACAGAACAAGGTATTAAATGTTTAAACTTAATGTATCTTGAAGAAACTATTCGTCACAATAAAGAATCAGAACGTCTTCAAGAAGAGGCTAACAATATACAAAAGGCTGCAACTGATGCTAATAACGAATACAATCTTAAAAGTTTAGAGTTAAGAGAAAAACAAATGAACTTTCAAATTGGTGAAATGGAAAAAGATATGGGTTATGATCTTAATATGGACAATATTATTGGTCATACTGGAGAATACGCCGAAAGATTTGGTTACTACAAAGATCAAAAAGAATGGGTCAACTCAAACTTTGGTACGGCTTTTCAACTTTGGGGATCAGAACATGTTCGTACAGTTTTGGGTGATGATTATCAAGAAGCTCATGATAAGTACAAAGCTCAAATAGGAGATAAAAACTTAAAAGAATCTATTGAAAACAATGATAATATTTTAGATGAAAGTTATTTAAATAAAGAAGTTTATAAAGTCGATGCTAATGAAAAGATAGCAAAAGATATGCATAAAGAAGATAAAAACATTCGTACATTTACTTACTATGAAGATGGTAAAGTAGTTACTAAAGCTTATTATAAAGATAAAGACGGAGTATATAGACAAATAACTGAAGATATAAAACTTAAAGATGGTTCTAAACTTTCTGAAAAGATACCATCATTCTCAACTACAGCTATAACTTATGAAGATACTGTAATACAAGTGGGGAGTAAAGTACCTTATAATGAATTACCAGGATCTTATTCACAACAAGTTGATCAAGAAAAAAATAAAGATGAATATAGAATAAAAGATCCAGAAGTAAATGATGCTGTTAAAGAACAAGAGGGAAAAGGATATAAAATTAAACGTGGTTATTATACTCGTGAGGGTAAAAACTCAGGTATCATTATGGAAAATGAAGAAGGAGATCTTGTTAAAATTACAGAAAAGGGTAAAATTGAGGCTGTCAATGAATCAGATTTAAAGGAGTTTAAATTTGAAGACACACTTAGAAGTGGAAAAGTTTTAGAAGATCAACAAATGATACAAATAGGATCAAAACCAGATGGTGAATATAGTTATCCTGTATATGTAATATATGATAAAGATGGAAAAGCTCACTTCTATGTTTTCAATGGTATGTATAGTTATGTTTATGGAGAAGCTGGTTTTGAATACAAAAAAATTTCCCAAGAAGAAGCACAAAAATATTGTAAACAGGATATAGAAACTCTAATACAAAACGAAAGAGATTATCAAAATGGTACTAAACAAACCACAGGTGGTAAAAATTCTGATGCTATTATGGATGAATATGATGGTGCTAGAAGTGATAATAGAAGTGGTGCTGGTAGAAGTTTTGGTGATGAAGATACATCTTCTAGTTCTACAAAGAGTACTTCTACATCAACAAAATCTGATGGCAAAGCTAATAAAATAGAGAAGACTTCAACTGATACACAAAAGGCAAGTAAAACTTCTCTAGCAAATAAAACTAAATCAACTGAAGAACAAGTAATAAATGACTATGATAAATATGTAACTGCATTTGAACAAGGTGAAATTCAAGAAGATATAGAAAAGAACAAGGAAGATTATAGTTTCCTTGGAAGAGTATAAGGAGGTAAACTATGGAAGAAACAAAAGTATTAGATGCGGATTCTAAAGCCGCTCCATTACAAACTCCTGTAGCTATAGAAGCTAATCCTGTGTTAGAATCTATCCAACAAAAAGATGTAGGCAATGAACCTCAATTACAAATGGAGGTATTGAATCCTGCAACGGTTGGACCTATTGGTGAAAAAGATCATGCTAGTGAAATAGCTAATAATATGAATAACTATAGTTACAATAGTACTATAGATCAGAGTAAGGAACCTACAGTTACTACTCAATCTACAACTAAAGGTAATATATCAGATAAAACTACTTGGGAATCTGAATATACTATGGAAGATAAATTCAGAGCACAAGATAATAGTGATTACAGTTGGAATAAACTAGCTGAAGAAAGAGCACAATATACATATGATCAAGAAGCAACACAAGTTCTTTCTGAATATGCTAAATCAATGCAAGAAATAAAAGAAGCTGGTGCTATGGCAATGGATCAATTCTTTGCAGCTACTTACACTTCAAACCAAACAGCTGACAAGATGGGTTGGGATGGAGGAGGACAAGCTACTAGTCAAGAAAGACAAGTAGCATTCCTTAAAGCTAGCACTGCTGCTAACATGTATAGTAAATTTGAGCTTCAAGAATATGGTCTTAATTCACAACTATCTGTAGCTCGTATGTATGCAGAAGCTAATATGCAAGCTTTAGCTTTAGATATTTATCAAGATGAATTAAATAAAGCTATTAGTGAATCTGAATTAACTGGTTTCTATATTTCACCTGAAGCAAGTGAAATAATGAAACAACAAGATATGGCTAAGAAAATACTTAGCAAACCAAACATAACAGATGCTGAAAGATCTAGAGCTGAAGGAGTTTTATCTGCAGGTAATGCATACTTTGATAAGCTTGGATTCTCTAAAGATGAAAAAGGAAACTATATAGGAAGAGAAGTTTTAGCTAGCCTAGAATATAAAGAAACTGTTCGTGCGAACAAACGAAACGAAGAGTTACAAGAACAAGCAAACCAAATAGCTAAGGACAGCGTGTATGCACCTGATGGTACAACATGGGCAGAAAAGAATTATAACTTAGCTCAGAAAGAGTACCAACTTACACTTAGACAAACAGAAGTTATGGAATCTATGGAAGCTTGGGATAGATATGGTGGAGATGAATCTACTGGAAGAGGAAGTTTCGTTAAAGTTAATGGTACATATAAAGGTATCTCAAATGTTAGAACAAATAATGGGCATACTTATGCTGATTACAATGGTAAGACTGTTGAAATTACACCAGGTAAAAACCATGAAGGGTACGATATTGTTCAAATATATGACAAGAGTTCTTACGGATACTTCTCTAATGGATACCAACCTAAAGGTATTGAAGGAGAAGGGGAAGTTAAAGATTCAGGTAAAAAAGTTACTGTTGACGACAGGGTTAATAATAAAAAAACAGAACAAACTGTTTGGGAAACAACCAATGAAAAAGGTGAAACTAAATACTGGTATTGGGATGGAGTTAGTAGAACTTATAAACAAACAGATAAAAATGTTGGACAAAGTGGTAATAAACAAATTACAATTGTGGATAACAAGACAACCACAACTACAGATACACTTAGAGGATCTGCTATTACATATGCTAAAAATAACTATGGTACTAAAGGTGGAGAAGCTGTAGAATATTATTTAAAAAATGGAAACGCAGGAAGAAGTAAAGCAGCACAAGATGCTTACATCCTAGAAAAATATGGTGCTGAAGGATTACAAGCTGTGGAATGGTGTAGACAATACTACTAATAAATAAGGACTTCGGTCCTTTTTCTATTGTCCATTATAGTAGACTGTGTTATAATATAATTAAGGAGGTAGATGACATGTTTGGATTAACTATAATTTCAAAGACTAGACTTGAACGTCTTGAAAAAACTGTTACTGAATTAGAGAGAATTGCTGATTACAGAGCAAGAGAACTTGGTAAAGTAAGAACAGTTCTAAGATTAATAAGAGATAACAGTACTAAAATGAACAAGACTGATATCGTTGCAACTTGTAAAGATTTACTTAAGGAGATGAAATAATGAGAGTTATTAATAACACAACATTAATCAAACTTGAAAAACAATCAACAACTTTAGGTAATGGTTTAAGTGTTAACACTGAAACACAAAACAGAAAAGATATTGTTACTGGTACAGTTGTTCAATCAACTGACCCTGAAATCCATGGCACTGCATATTTTCCTATGTATGCTGCCAGTATCATCACAACAGCTGAAGGAGAATTCTACATTATTAATAATGCAGATATCCTGGCTTTAGATGATTGAGAAGTTAATTGGTAGTAAACACTACCGATTTGAAGGAACCATCAAAGACTTAAAGAGATACCTAGGTGGGTTTAAAGTTACTGAAGTATTAACTGATGGTTGGATTCAAGGAATAAATATTTACTCAGCAAATGCTGAATTTAGATACCATGGGATGAGACATCAAATAACAATTACATCAGACTTTAGTAACAATAATATACTACACCTAGAGTACCGAGGAAGGAGACATTATGACAGAAACAATTAGCTTAATAGCATTAGTATTATCTGTGATAGCTTTATTAATAAGTGTTAAAAATTATTTTAATTTTAAAATGCTTTTAGACAATCAAGTAAAGCTAGCTTTCAATAATACTATGATAACAGATTCAATGAAGGAACTTGTGGAAACAAACCTAAAATTCCTTAAGAGCCTAAAGGAATCTAATAAGAAAAAGAAGAATGCAAAATCTAAATAGTATGAGCATGTTTGAATTAGCGTGCGAATTAAACAATCTCATGATCGAGATAGATAAACTAGAACTTAGATACAACCAAGTAGTAGCAGAGATGAAATCAAGAAATAAAAAACTAGAGAATGATCCGAACCTTGAGCCAAAGGTTCTGAGAAAGGAACGAGAATGCAAGACGTCATAGAAAAACTAAATAAAGTAGTAGAGTATCTGGATGATATCCAAGATATAAAAGACTCGCACTCTGCAGCAATGCAAGAAGTTGAATTTAGAATAAGTGACATCTTGCATCTTATTGAATTAAATGATATCCCTGATAGCTGTTGCAAGAAAGTAGTAGCTGAACTTAAGAAACTAAGAGAACATAGAAGAGATCTGAAGAATCAATATGAGATATTAAAAACATTCGAAACCCATAAAGAAAAATTATTAAAAGATAATTCACGCTTCATGTTCTCTAGTGAATTAGGTAAGGCGTCTAAAAGACTTAACAGTACTTATAACAACAGAGTCTATACACAAGAAGAATTAGACAATCTTGTTAAACCCGTCAGGGGTAGACCCAAGAAGGAGGAAGTTGTATGCTGCTTAGTGAGTGCAGAGGGCTTAAAGATAAACAACGATTCGCAATGGAGTACCACGGAATCGAATGCCAACAACGAAAGTTAGTTGAAGAAGTTCATGAACTTAACGAAGCTATCACTAAATATGAAACACAAGTTAGTGCAGGATTAACTGGTGATGTGAATAGTATCATCACAGAGATAGCTGATGTTAAGAACTTGATCGAACAAATTCAGGTTAAATATACAATAGATAATATTGTGGTTAATCATGAAAAGGGAAAGAAAATAGAAAGACATTTCCTTGAAATGAAAGAGGAAATCGAAAGGAAACAAAATGAAGGGTAAACTATTAGCAAAAATAGTAATACAATCTAAAGTATTTAGCGTGTATGTGTGGGATGACATAGTAGAAATGAATGCTTACGAAGTTGAAACAGCAAGAAAGTACATGGCATTCCCTGATAGATATAAATTTGATCCTGAAGAACCTTACGGATCAGATGGATTCATTGCTCCTGCGAGTAGAGAAATCCATGTAGTTAAGGGTGATCTATACAGTGATGAGATCGTGCTAAGAAATCTAGCACACGAAATAGCACACGCTATATTCCACGTTAAAGATAAAGATGATTACTATAGAGATGAAAGATTAGTAGATGCATGTGCTGAGACATACGAAGAGATAGGTAAATGCATTGCTGATTTAAGAAAAGCTTTAGAAAGTAGGAAATAAAATGTTAAGTTATAAAACAGGAAAAGAATGTCGTGAACTAGTTCGCGAAACATTTCAAGAAGTTGCTGATCTTGTAACTCCTACGATGGGAGCTAAAGGATTATATGTAGCAATCGACAATGATTTTGGTAAACCAACACTAACAGATGATGGTGTTACCGTAGCTAAAGAAGCTGCCAAGATGGATGGATTCAAAAAGATGATCGCAATGGATATGATCGAAGCAGCTAGTAACACTGAGAAGGAAGCATTGGATGGAACTACACTGACTGTGTTGTTGACCAATGAACTATATAAGATCGGGATGGAAAAGATCGATGCTGGTGAACATCCTCAAGTTGTAGCTGATCACATAGCTGAAGATACTAGAGTTGTGAGAGGGATGTTGAAGAAAGAACGTATGAAGATGAACAGCAGATATGTTCGTCACATTGCAAACATCTCAACTAAGATCCCAGAGATCGGGGACATAGTGACTCGTGCATATAGAGAATGTGGTAAGGACATGAATGTCCTAATCGAACATGATAGAGATGTGATGGGTATGAGAATAGAACATACCACTGGATATACAATGGAGTCAGGTTACATGACAGATGCAATGCGTAATCTATGTCCAGATGGTGAGAAGTGGGAAGCAGATGGATGTTACGTTGTCCTAATGAAGGAAGGAATCATGACCCAAGCAGGGATAAATAAATTCTTCCAAAGTATTCCTGCTGAATGTGTGGACAAACCATTCCTATTTGTATTGAATCCAAACTTTAATCCAAATACTCTTCGCTTGTTAATTGATACATTGATTAGTAACAAGTTTAAATTCCAATTTGTATTTGTGAATGAAGCTAAAATGGATGATGTATACATGGACTGTGCTGCAGTGTGCTCAGGAATTGTTCAAGATGCCAGCCAAGGTGTGGGTGAATATGAGTTCAAACACTGTGGTAAAGTATCTCATGTATCTGTAGAGATAGACAAAACTATATTTAGTTTTGAAGAAAATGAAAGAGTAACAGAAAGAATCAAAGTTTATAAAGATAAGCTAGCTAAAGATAGATATAAATTAAACCAAGTAGATCGTGTTCTTTATGAACGTAGACTTGGATCATTAACTAACGGGATCGTTAAGATCAAGGTTGGTGTACCAACTGTTACTGAGTATAAGATCCTAGCTTTAAAACTTGATGATGCCATAGGGGCTGTAAGAAAAGCATTCAAGTTTGGAATTGTGTTGGGTGGAGGTAAGGCTTTACTAAATGTTAGTAAGAACCTTAGCACACAATGTTGGATAACACCTGTGTTGGAAAAACCATCAGAAACAATATGCAAAAATGCTGGGGTAAGTATTGATTGGCGATCTAATGCCGAGCATAATATTGGTATGGATGTCACACAAAATAAATTAGTAGACCTTAAAGCTCAAGGTATACTAGATTCTTATCTATCAATAGATGAAGCAATAAAAAATGCAAGCTCAATCGCTTGTGCATATTTAAGAACTAACACAATAATGCAAAAAGAGACTACTCAAAGTAAGTAATCTCTTTTTCTTTTGCATCAAATGTGTGGTTACAATAATTAGATCTTCGGTCTTTAATGGCACGGCGTATTCCATCTGGGGAACAGTCGTACCCTAAAGATTTTAAATAAATTAAAATGTCTTGAGTACCAGTGAACTTCCTAACGACACCAGTAATATTATTGGTAAGAGTAATAACATCACCATCCCAATAATACTCTACATATAATTGTTGAGAAAGCTGCCAAGCATAATTAGCTGGCAACTTCTTCATTAAATCAACAATTATCTTTGAGAATAATTGGGGGTCTGGTTCAAGAGTATTAAGTATTTGTATCAATTGTCCTTTAGTGATTTGCATTAATACCACGCATCCCTAGGACAACTAGCCCAAACAAGATTTTCTTTAAGAGGATTACGATTCTCCTTCTTTTCGAAAACCATAGACTTTAATACATCTTCTATTACATAAGCATCCACAACAGCAAACTTAGAGTTGCTAGTTCTAAACTTCTTACCAATCAAACGATCTAATTTAGTAACTCGTGGTGACAATCCATAATAAGAATGCGATTGTTCACAATATCTTACTTGAAACTTATTAGTTCCAGAAAGACTAGGTGCATCTGTGATGCAAAGAACCTCCTCATTATTTAACCAAACACGAAGAGTCATAACCTCTCTATCTCTATCATTTTTGATATCGTATTGAGGCACATATTTATAAGCCATGCTTAATAAAAACTTTTGTCTACCTGTCATATTAGAACACCTCCTTAAAAATTAAAACTAAAGCAATAAGTAAACTAATATAAGATATTACTTTAGCAAACTTATATTCCTTTTCTTTTTCGTGTAGCATCATAGCGAAGGCTTGTGATAAAGCCTCTGTCATTTTCTCTACTTCTTCCTTAGGTACAGTTGGATCTTTCCAATCTGTTAAATCTATTTTAGGTATCATTATTTGTCCTCCTTATCTTCTTTATGTTTAACTCTATCCTCTACTTCAGCACGTTTACCATCGTTAAAACGTTCAACTGTTCCTACAAGATATCCTGTTATTCTTCTGATTCTTTCGAATCCAATACCTTTTCCAACTTTATTTTCTTCTTTATTCATAATTAACAACTCCAATCTAATTTTATTCTACCATCTTTGATGGCTTCGGCAACATCTTTGTTACCAGTATCATATAAAAATTTAAGCAACTCTTCCTCTGTATTCTTATTCAATACTCTAGTAGCATATAGTAATAAGAATGTAGGAGAATCAAAGAAGATTAAATCCATAGGTATAAATTTACCACTAAAACCATTAACATCTGCACGGTTATCAAAGTAAACTTTGTTATTATGTATTGTTTGTTCATCAAGATTACACATAAATCTCTTACACACTTCTGGTTTAAGTGTTGAAGAGATAGCATGAAGCTTACATAATTTAGTTTTCATGTCCAAGAAAGGACATTGTAAATGTATACCAGTAGGCTTGATATAATCTTTAACACTAAAGGTTAAGTTATATTCTTTAACAGCTTTCTTAATCTTCTTTATCTCATGATAAGTTAGTGGGAGGAAAGGTCCACAACATTCTCCACACTGTGAACACTTCTTACCACAACAATTATTAGTGACTGTATTGTTCTTCATCAGAATCAGCCTCCTCTTCTGCTCTAGTAGCATCAGGATTTGATGATAGGAATGTAACTTTATCAGCAGTAATTTTAAGTTGTCTGTAAGTTACATCATCTTTAGAATATTCAACAGAAGTAATACGTCCACGAATACCTATAATGTCACCTTTATGACAGTACTCATGTACTCTGTCTTGAATATTACCAGATAGATATACATTAATAGTATCACTATCATAAGTACCATCACTGTTTTTGTCTTGTCTGGTAACAGTTAAAACCACATAATCATTTTGGATAGATATAATTCTACCTACTAAAACACATTGATTCATCATAATTCCTCCTAACCTAACTCACTTATGTATTGACCATTTAATAATACCCATTTGTCTGAGCATACTGTATCAATAACTTCTTTTAATTCTCCTAAAGACATCTCATCAGGATCATAATTAAATACAACTACATCTTTCTCATCGAAGTCTTCGTTCCATTCTTTGATATCTTTAACAGATTCATAATAACTAAATACATCAAATAAAATTGACATATCATCAAGATTAATTATGGCTGTACCTTCAGCCCATTCTTGGGTAGATTTGATGCTATCAGGAAAACACCCAATAATACCAGCGTTACGACTAGTACACTTCTCAAACATCATAGTAGAATACTTTTTAATATTCTTAATTCTAGTGTAATCACCAGTGTCGTCAGAATATTCAGGAAGACCAGCTCCTGTTTCTTCAAGAGCTCTTATTGCTAGTAATTTGTCATCCTTAATTATATCTTTATGTAAAGATAAAAAGTTATGTGCTATCAAAGTATGTTTGAAAGCAGGTCTAGTATAAGCATCCCAATGATAATAGGAGTTAGCTAATACTTTACCTCCTTTAGTTATTTCTAAATTTAATCTTTGTCCCATTATAAATAATCCTCCATCTCTCTTTCAATTTCATTACTAAATTTCTTATATACTTTATAAACACTACGATAAGTGATAGGAGAAATAACTCCTAACTCCCTAAAGATTTGTCTCTTATCTATAGTGTGTACCTTAGAACAAGCTACAATAGTATCTCGTTCAAGGAACTCATTGTTACCATCATTAAGTGTAACAGTATAATTACCAATAATAGCATCACTGGTTGTACATTTTAATGCTGTAACATTCTCTTTGAATTGATGATGACTATCAAGAGCCTCATCATATAAGACAAGGAAGACTCCAGGTTGGAGTTTCCCGTCAAATGTTTTATATCTAGCACAAACAATTGTGCCAGGTCTATAAATAGTATCCATTAATATCTCCTTTCTATTTGAATATATGATGAACTAAATATTTATTTAAGAATCCTGCTAGTTGTTCTAAATCCTTAGAAGTCTTTAATACAATATTATTATCATATATCTTTTCTACATTTTTATCATAGATTCCTATACCAAGCATAAGAATACCAGAGTCTTGCATGTTCTGTGCTACCTTGCGAAGATCTCTCCAATCTCCACAAGTTGCACCATCACTGATTACAATACACATTTTATCTTTCTGAGGTTGTTTGTTAAGGATATCCCTAACATAACGAAGATTAACTTCGTCAACATTACTACAGAAAGTACAAAGTTTATCAACATGAAATTGTTCAGTTAATAAAGTCATATTAGTTTTGACTCTATTGTAATCATCATTAAACTCTTTAAGTTTAATAGTAATACAACTTCTACCTTCGGTGAATGCATCAACAGCGAATGGTATACGTAATCTATTTAAAGCTTCGCAGAAAATTATTAAAGCTTCACCTGCAAGTTTAGATTTATTACCACTCATACTACCTGAGTTATCTACTAGTATCTCTACTACTAAATCAGACTCAGGTGCTGGTGCTTTACGTTGTTTAAAGAACTTATAATTACCTTGTTTATAAGTTGTAGATACATCAAACTTACCTGATGTTTTATAGTGAGCCCAACCAGAATTGTTTTGTGCTTTCATCTTTCTTATTTGAGAAACCACAGCACCAATTTCTTTTATATGTTTTTGAACATAATAGTTGTACTCTTTTATAAACTGAGAAGTACCACAGAAGTTATCTAATCTATCAGACCTATGAGTGAATCTTGTAACAGGTTCATCATTAGCTATCATACTTATATCAGATTCAGATAAATCTGTATTACCTATAGAATCTCTTTCTTCTTTAGATAATTCTGTAGGGTCTTGTCTTCTAGCTTTATATTCTTTTAAGTCAGAGTCTACAATATTACTTACAGAATCTTGTTTTAATTGAGAAGGTGTAAACTCTTGACCTTCACGAGACATCTTCTTTAATGCTTCAAGAACTTTAGAAGAAGATTTATTGATACCAGATTTAGGTCCAGCTTCTCCTTCAAATCCTTTTGGATCTTCTAAAGCATTAGAGTCTGGTATCTCCATGTTAAGAATCTTACAAAGTTGTTGAGCATATGCTAGTTGTCTTCTATGACGAAGCCTAGCATTAATTGTATTAATACACTTAACTGCTCCCCACTTTATAAATTCTTTATTATCTTCATACAATTTATATTGAGGAAGAGAAGAAATATCTATACCACGAGAGATTAATAATAAAAATGATAACAATGTCCCAGGATTTGTAGGGTTATTAGTTATATTATCTTTAACTATATTTAATACTTCTTCTCTAGTATGGATGGTATTTAACACATCAAGATATAAAGAAGTATATGGGTATAGTTTCTTCAAACTTCCTTCAATAGTAACATCCTCTAAAATGTTTGACACCATGTGTGCAAATTCTTTGAATGCAGGATTTAAATATCTATATGTTTCATACATAAAATTCATATCAGTATATAACACATGACCTAACTCATGATAGAAAACTCCAACATAAGTTTGACCTATATGTTTATACTTTTCTCTGATATCCATAACAGATATCTTATCATCAATTCCCCAAGCAACTTTATAAAAGTCACGACCAAGACAGATAGTCATACCATCCCAATAGTCATTGTGGGTATAACAAGTATCTTCTTTCTTGGCAACAACATTTAATACATCACCTGAACGAGAGTTTGCAACTCTATTAAATGTGTATAATCTAGATGGTGATAGAACTGTGTCTACCACTTTATCATAAGCATAATATTTTGCCATAAAAATTCTCCTTTTTATTTATCCATTATATATTTCTCTATCAAAGGATAGAAATCTTTTATATCAGCAATAGTATTTAAATGAGTCTTAGCTAAACGACTAGCTGAAGAAAAATCAAATAACACTATTGAAGATACTTTACTAATCTTAGCAAGAGCAACTTGATCAAAAGCATAAGCAACTTGCAAATAGATATAGTAAGGTTTACCTGTTTGAGATTTAATAGCCCAAGCACGGTGTGCGTCACGCTCAGTGACTTCAGCGTAGGAACCAACACCACATTCTCTCAAAGAAAGATTGTGATGATGGCAGTACTTCTCAAGAGAAAGTCCTACTTGAGTTCCTATATTCATATCTTCGAATTTCATTTCTTCTTCATCCTCCTTTCATGCATTGCTCTATCTATAATATCTGTGTAGAAATTCAACGCAGATAGAACATCATCATAACTATAAAAGCTTTGACATTTAAGTTCTTTTTGTCTGAAGACAAGAGCAAGACAATAATTATTCTTGCCCTTAACTACAAACTTAATCTTAGCTTTTACATTAGATAAGAAATTAGTATTAAGATTATCAATGATACTCTCAATTAACTGAGTCTTATCTTTTGTATTCATACTATTCCTCCTCTTTCTTAACAATCTCTTTTGGATCACATACTTTAAGATTAGTCTCTTCATCTATTGCATAGTGAGAAGCAACAACTTCAGGAAACATATTCTTTTCATATGCTTTCTTAACTTGTGCTCTATTAATCTTAACAGTATTAATTGTTTCCTCTTTACGAGTAACGAATGCAGGAAAGCCATGGTCTTCTAAGAACTTAGCTTCAGCTTCCACATCAGCAAAGTCATTATTAAACTTACGTTTAACTTCATTCTTAACCTCGTAAGAGTAAGCACCAAATTCAAGAGTAAGTTGTTCAGACTTAGCCATCTTATCTTGAAGTGATACTAAAACAGATTGTTTAATCTTAGCAATAGTATTTAAGTATTGGTCTAATGCTAGAAGAACTTCGTGAAGCTCTTCCTTAGTAGCATTATCTCTTGTTTCATCTAACTCATATGGAGCTAGCTCATTTAATTTCTTTAGTCTTGTTATTTTCATAATTAATTCTCCTCCTTGAATGGTTCAACATCATCTAAATGATTTAAGATAGTGTCGTACTCATCTTCTCTAAAAATATTTTTAATTGTTTCTGCATACACAGATAATAATTCATTAACACATTCTGAACAGAATGGGTCAGATGATTCTACTGAAATGTATTCGTTACAACGAGCACAATTAGTAGCTTCTTCGTAGTGTCCACCACAAGATGGACAACCCGAATAAGTTTCGATAAACCCGTGTTCAGGGGGTCCACCATAAGGTGTCCTATCTTCCCTGTAAGTTTTAGGTCTACTAAAAACTAATTCACATTCATTACAAATATACATATCTATTCCTCCTTCAATGCTTCAGCTATTGCTTCAGACATTTTATTAATATCATAGCATGGGTCATTCATTTCAGACTCTCCATAAAATTCACCTATCCATAATAGGATAGCTTCTTTAATAGTATCTACCATATTATTCCTCCTCTACTGGAATACCAGCTTCATCTAAAGGGATATCTCCGAATGAATCGAAGTCTCCTAAATCATCAAGAGATGCTTCTTGTTCAAGTTTTAATTGACCAACCATAGTTTGTGAAGCTTCTCCTTCCATGAATGCATTGAATAAATCTTTGCAATAAACTTTAGATTCATCTGTTAATTCTTTTAATTCATACTCATGAATAGCATCAACAGTAGCTGCAGCATTAATAAATGCTCTATTAAAGTATCTATTCATAAGAGTTTCAGTTATAGATTTACCTGAATCCATAGCTGTAATTAAATTCTTCATAAAACTATCTGAACTTCTGAATGTAACTTCAGTTTCAAAATGAGAATTCATAAATCTATCTTTAACTTTTCTTGAAGCATCATACAATGCATCTAAGAATTTAGTATTCTTGAAATCATAGATTGATAACCAATCCATGTATTGTTCTTTAGTGATATCAAAGAATGTTTCCCAACTAAATCTAGATTTGAATGCCTCATTAAGTTCAGATGTTCCTTTATATGCAGCATTTAAAGCTATGTATAATCTAAAGTCTGGATGTCTTTTAATAGTTGTACCATCAGCTAGAGTCATGATACCAGTTCTATCTGTAAGACTGTTACATCCAGCGATAACTCTAGCATCCATCATGTTTAACTCATCTAGTAATGCATGGTCTCCATTCTCAATAGCTTGAGAAAGAATACCTTTCTTAAGTTTAAAAGCACCAGGTCTAGATTCATCAGGTATGAACTCAGAGATTAAATCTCCAACTTCAACACCAGAAGAACCTTGCATGATAAGAAGATTCTTACCACAAGCTGATGCTAATTTCTTAACTGTTTCAGTCTTACCTGTACCTGCTGGTCCTACAAAACCTATGTTTTGAATAGCCCCAGATTCTAACTGAAGTTTTAAGTCTTCTTCAAACTCAGTAAGAACAGGTGAAGACATGCGAGCAGCATAAGATAACTCAGCATCAGTTAAAGATGCGTGTTCGTTAGATAGTTTAACAGTAAGATAAACTAAATTATCATGACTAACACCGAAGTCATCTAGTGCCTTTCTAACACATTCTTCTGGTAAAACTTTGAAACCTTTATTATATAAAGATTTAGTATCTGTTTTAGAAACAGATGGATATGATGAGATAGGATTTGATTTCTCAGTATAAGAAATCTCAGCCTTATCAAAGACATTATTTATTTCCTTAAGTAAACTCATAAGTTGTTTCTTTGAATGAGACATCTCATCATCAAAAGAGATATTAACTTCTCCTTTAGTTGTAGTATCAATACCAATTAAATGGTATCCAGTATTAGTATTAAGGATTAGGATATCCTTTCCTTTCTCCTCAGTATTTAAAATTGTAAAAATAGGAACTTCCTTTGCAAGTTCCACTGTATTATTTAATGTTTTATTTGCCATAATTTTCTCCTTCTTTCTATATTAATTCAGTATATTTTCTTTTAACTTCTTTTAGTGTCTCGGTATCTTTGGCAATGATAACGAAACAACTATAAGCAGTATATGTTCCGTGTTCTATCGTAACGACAAGACCACTGGAAAAGTATCCTCTTGCTTCACAACCTGCTAGTACTGATTGATAAAGCACAGGATCGAAAGTAAGCTTGTTAATAACTTGCTCACCTTCTTTAGGACTCATTGTTAAACGAGCATGTTGGTTAGTCTTATCATAGACAAGTAGTGGTTCGTACACCACAGCATACCCTTGTTCTTCAACAAGAGATGTTATCTTTGTTAAAGATAGTGGGAACAGATTTAGTTTAGCTACAAGATTCTTAAAAATATCTTTAGGTATGGAATCTTTGTAAGCATATTCTAAATATCTGCTTAACAAACCAGCTACTTGCTTATCTAATGTCATACTTATCACCTCCTTTATATTATAACATTTATTAAGATTCTAGTCTACTAAAGTAGACATCTCTTTTAGTTTAGTCTTATTATAAATAGAGACAACAACATAAAAGTTTAGAATCTTAACAGCTCTAACAACATACAAATCACCTTCGTAATTTGAATGCATAGTAAGTTCGTCATTAGATTCACCAATATAGAACTCGTTCTCTACCAAGCGATTATATAGCTCAGCAGATTCAGGGCATATTAATACTCTGTTATTTAATAATGTTTGCATCTTACTCACCTCCTTCCAGTATTGTGAACATTAAATAGTTGTCTTCTTGGTACTGAGCATAGAACCTTAGATGGATACCATCCCAGTCTTCTAATAGCTCTTGATCTGTGAAAGATAAACCATCGATAAAAACTATATCGTCCTTATACTTTAATTTAATTATTTCTTGTGGCGTGTACCACATTCCTCTTGTAAACATTATTGCTCCTCCTTCTCTAATATTATACCAGCAGCAAGCTCAAATGCGGGATCTGTTCTTTCTAAGAAATCTGCTGGTTCATCTGAACCTTTCTTATAGACAGATACCCATTGAACGTAACGCTCAGTGGAATCTTTCTTCTGCTGTGGGTCAGAGACTTCAAACTTAAATCTCTTAGTCTCTAAGATGTGAACTCTCTTACCACTCTGAGAGATACGAGTAGAGTGCTTAGGTGCTATCATAGCATCACCTCCTTCCGTCTTTATTGGTACGATAGCATTGGTGTTAGGGTCATACTCGAAGGAATCTTCGAAGTACACCTTAGCAACAGAACCAGATTGAATAGCACGGTCAATGACACCTTGAGAGTAATCAGGTCGTGCCCATTTATTCAAATGCTTTTGGTCTTTGTGTTTGAAGTAATAACTAGACTCAAAGACTTCACGCATCAAGTCTGGATTCTTATTACACCAGAACGCAATCTCGGACATAAGGGCTAAGTCATCTTCTGACTCAGTTCCTCCTGAACCTGTTGGAAGTTTGGAAGCTAAGTCATAAAGACGTTGTGCTTTACCTTGATGCATTCTACTCTTAGCCCAAAGCCACCAGGCTTCATCCTCAGGATCTGTAGATGTGGTAGTTATATTTGTTGAGGATGGTTGTGGGCGTTTGAAGTATTGCTCTAGAAAAGCTAGCACCTTTTCTCCTGTCACATACATGAGAGTAGGTGGAGATTGAATAGAGTTCTCAGTTAACGTAAGGTACCTATGGTCATATAGTCCTTGATAAAACTCTAAGCCTTTAAAAGGCAGAGATTTCTCGGACATATGCTTCTTACCCATCTTAATGTAGTAAGAATCCTTACGGTCAGGGACCTGCATCTGACACAAGAACAGAAAGTGCAGCCCTGTACCTGAGAAACTCTTTTCAATGTATGCCTCTGGGAAGAGGTCGATGATTGCTTGTGCTTCAGGCATGATAACGTTATTGTCGATGCAACCATCGATGTCGATACCACATAGGTATCCCCACATACCAACACCTAGACCAAGCATTGGGTCATCTTGGATCGCTTGCTTGGCTTCGGTGTAAGAGATAAAGTTTGCTAAGTCATTTATCTTGATAGTAGGTACTTTATCTCTATGAGTAGTGTAGACCTTTGAACGCGGTCTAGTTAACCATTCTGGTAGACTCATCAGTAACACCTCCTTTCTCTATATGATATTTGTACCAATGACCTTGGCACTCTTCTTGATAGTTTAGGTCGTACATGATGTCCTCCTCGGAGTAATGTTGTTGGCGTTCAAGCCAATCATGGAAGCAAGTCGGACATATGCATGAGTTTAGTACGAAGACTAAGTAACCATTCATGAACGGCGTATTGCAGAAGTCACATACACTGAGACCTCCCCAATTGATGCAATTCTGGTAGGTCACAGGTAAGTATGTGAATCCTTTATTTGTTTCTTTTATCATCATTTGTCACCTCCTTTATGATGTATTCGGGATGATTGATTCTATAAAAATGAATCACCTCTTTAGAGGGATTGGGTATGATTATTGTAGGCGTCTTACGCCCTTTGTGTTTATATATTTTTATCATTATCTTTGTCCTTTCTTGATTGCTGCAAGATTTTTAGCTTGAGCATTCATAAATTGAATCTTAGTTTTAATGTTACTACTAACAGCGTTAGCGTTAGCAATAGTAGCATTAATAACTTTCAAATCCTTTCCAGCCTTAATGTTAAGGTCGTTCTCTAATAGAGAGTCAAGGATTCTATCTAGAGCTTGAAGTTCTTTCATCATTATCACCTCCTTTCATATTTGTTTTCAATGATTGTTTCTGGTCACTCAGACGGATCTGTAACTGGATAAGCTTTATAGCTATACGCTTCAAGTCGGGATCGTCTGAGAAGACATTGTTATTGTGATGAACCAAGTTCTTCAATTCTCTGTGGGTGAGAAGGGTAAGGTTTGTAGGGGATGTGTTGAGAGGTGGGGAG
>JAEIGA010005456.1_pt1 | contig 19430 bp, 16 predicted proteins | sample 9270691 | NCBI WGS metagenome assembly JAEIGA01 (sample SAMN17057246, study PRJNA624740) | gut metagenome | biome: biome; isolation source: fecal sample | host: Bos grunniens | place: China: Xizang | collected 2019 | reverse complement strand
GCTGTAACAGAAGGGATTATTGATGAAGTTGGCGGAATAAAAGACGCATTAAAGAAATTACACAGTTTAATAGACAATGGCGAAGGGGTAAAGTTTGCAATATAAACTTGCAAAATTTAGTGATGACATGAGTTTCCAATAATGCTATAATAGTATAGTTAAGAGATAAGGAGGATTCTCATGGCGACATCGAAAAAACGTAAAAGAAAAAGCACAAAGCCGACGACTCAAAAAAAACGTTCGGTTAAAGATAAAAACAAAACGAACCAAGAATTTCTTAAAAAAGAAATAGTAATTTTAGTTTCTTTAGCCATCTGTATTTTTGCGCAGATAAGTCTTTTTGGAATATGTGGATTTATAGGCGATGCATTGGCAGGTTTTTTATTTGGTCTATTTGGTTTTTTGGCATATATCGTTCCAATTATGACTTTTATTGGAATTGCTTTCATTGGACAGAATAAAGGAAATGCCAATGCCTATATAAAGGCAGGTGCAGTATTTGGTTTATTCTTAATGTTCTGTACTTTATTTCAATTGATTATATATGGATTTTATGACAGTTTGAAAATGATGTATGATTTGTCAAGTACACATAAAGATGGTGGTGGTATTCTTGGTGCAGCCATTGTCAAATTGCTTGTTCCTGCAATCGGATTGGTTGGTACATATATTGTTGTAATATTAGTTTGTATTATATGTTTTGTTATTCTTACTGGTAAGTCTTTTGTAGGAGCAGTGAAGAAAGAGAGCGAAAAAGCATATCAAACTGCAAAGACCATGGCAGAAGAACAACGAGAAAAACGTGCAATTGAAAAAGCAAACAAAGATATTGAAGAACAAAAAGATGTAAAGAGAAGAGATAAATTAGTTTCAGGAGTGTCATTCAATACAACATTAGCAAAAGAATCAACCGAAGTTCATGAGATTACACCACTAGAATCTTCGGAATCATTATTCAAACCAAGCAAACCTGAGGATATAGTAATTAAGCGTGCAACGCCAATTGTAGATGATACGTCGGAATCAACGAATGAAGTAATACAGGAAAAACATACTGAACAACCGGAACAGGTGCTTCCGGATGCTGTTTCGAAAGAAGATGCAATTACTCGTAAGCGAAGAAGTACGATTGAAAGTCGTGAATCTGCTGCAAACGAAGCAATCAATGTTGAAAATGAAATCAACCAAAAAGCTTTGAAGCCTAAGAAGGCATACAAATTCCCAGCTTTGAATCTTTTGACAAGAGGACGTGCAACTGGTGGTGATTCGGATGCTCATCTTCGTGAGACTGCAATGAAATTAGAACAGACGTTACAGAATTTCAATGTAAATGTTACAGTGACAAATGTTAGTTGTGGGCCTTCTGTTACAAGATATGAACTGCAACCAGAACAGGGTGTAAAGGTAAGTAAAATTGTTGGTTTAGCTGATGATATCAAGTTGAATCTTGCCGCTTCCGACATACGTATTGAGGCGCCGATACCGGGGAAAGCGGCTGTGGGTATTGAAGTTCCAAACAAAGAAAACACAGCAGTTATGTTGAGAGATTTGTTGGAGTCTTCAGAATTTAAATCACATCCTTCCAAGCTTGCATTTGCGGTTGGACGTGATATTGCAGGAAAGGTTGTTGTTGCAGATATTGCAAAGATGCCACACGTTCTGATTGCAGGTGCAACAGGTTCTGGTAAATCTGTTTGTATTAATACATTGATTATGAGCATTTTATACAAGGCAAGTCCGGATGAAGTCAAACTGATTATGATTGACCCGAAGGTAGTTGAATTAAAAGTATACAACGGAATTCCTCACTTGCTGATTCCGGTTGTAACAGATCCGAAGAAAGCTGCCGGTGCACTGAACTGGGCTGTTGCGGAGATGACAAGACGTTATCAGTTGTTTGCAGAATATAATGTTAGAGACTTAAAAGGATATAATGCAAAAGTAGAAACAATCGAAGATATTGAGGATGAAAACAAACCTCAAAAATTACCACAGATTGTAATTGTTGTAGATGAGCTTGCAGACCTTATGATGGTAGCCCCTGGTGAGGTGGAAGATGCAATTTGCCGTTTAGCACAACTTGCAAGAGCTTGTGGTATTCACTTAGTAGTGGCAACACAACGTCCGTCAGTCAATGTTATTACAGGTTTAATTAAGGCAAATATGCCATCGAGAGTTGCATTTGCAGTATCTTCTGGTGTGGATTCAAGAACCATCATTGATATGAATGGTGCTGAAAAACTGCTTGGAAAGGGTGATATGTTATTCTATCCGGCAGGTTATCCAAAACCGGCGCGTGTACAAGGTTCGTTTGTGTCGGATGGCGAAGTGCAAAGTGTAGTTGATTTCTTAATCAATCAGGCAGATGGAGTTACATATAATGAGGAGATTACAAAGCATATTAACTCTGCACCTGCAGGAAATTCGCCTTCATTTGGTGGAAATGATGGTGATGATAGAGATGAATACTTTATTTATGCAGGCAAATTTGTGATCGAGAGTGACAAAGGCTCTATTGGTATGTTGCAGAGAAAATTCAAAATTGGATTTAACCGTGCAGCGCGAATTATGGACCAACTTTGCGAGGCGGGAGTTGTCGGTGAAGAAGAAGGTACCAAGCCAAGAAAAGTATTAATGTCAATGGAAGAATTTGAACAGTACATTGATGAATATGTATAAAATACAACGGAAAGATGAGGAGGATTATAGTCATGAAAACAGACATTCAAATCGCTCAAGAAGCGGTAATGGCACCAATCAAAGAGGTGGCAGCAAGTATTGGTATTCAGGAAGAACATTTGGAGTTATACGGAAAGTACAAAGCAAAATTAACTGATGAACTTTGGAATGAAATCAAAGATCGTCCGAATGGAAAATTAGTTCTTGTAACAGCAATCAACCCAACTCCTGCGGGAGAAGGTAAGACAACCACATCGGTTGGTCTCGGACAGGCAATGGCAAAATTAAACAAAAAAGCGATTATTGCACTTCGTGAGCCTTCACTTGGACCATGTTTTGGCGTGAAGGGTGGAGCAGCCGGTGGAGGATACGCACAGGTTGTTCCAATGGAAGATCTTAATCTTCACTTTACAGGTGATTTCCATGCGATTACATCTGCAAACAACTTGTTAGCAGCAATGTTAGACAATCACATTCAACAAGGCAATGAACTTCAGATTGATCCAAGACAAATCGTTTGGAAACGTTGTTTAGATATGAATGATCGCGTGCTCAGAAATATTGTTGTTGGACTTGGAAACAAGATGGATGGTATGGTGCGTGAAGACCACTTTGTAATTACCGTTGCATCTGAAATTATGGCTATTCTTTGTTTGGCAAGCGATATTAAGGATTTAAAAGCAAGACTTGGAAAAATTGTTGTTGCATATAACTTTACAGGAGAGCCTGTAACGGCAGAACAACTTAATGCAACAGGTGCTATGACAGCACTTTTGAAAGATGCAATTAAACCAAACTTAATCCAGACATTAGAGCATACACCTGCATTGGTTCACGGTGGTCCATTTGCAAATATTGCACATGGATGTAACAGTGTTACTGCAACAAAGATGGCTCTTAAATTGGCTGATATTGCAATTACAGAAGCCGGATTTGGTGCTGACCTTGGAGCAGAAAAATTCATGGATATCAAGTGCAGAATGAGTGGATTAAAACCGGATGCAGTTGTTCTTGTGGCAACGGTTCGTGCTCTCAAATACAACGGTGGTGTTGCTAAGAAAGACTTGAACGAGGAAAACTTAGAAGCACTTGCAAAAGGTATTGTGAACTTAGAAAAACATATCGAAAATGTACAGAAATTCGGGGTTCCATGTGTCGTTACTTTGAATTCATTCGTGACAGATACAGAGGCTGAATACGAATTCATCAAAAACTTCTGTGAAGAAAGGGGCTGTGAATTCGCACTTTCTGAAGTATGGGCAAAAGGTGGAGAAGGCGGTGTGGCATTAGCAGAAAAAGTGCTTCATACATTAGAAATGAAGGAAAGCAACTTCAAGCCACTCTATGAAGATGAGTTGTCATTGAAAGAAAAGATTGAGACAATTGCAAAAGAAATCTATGGAGCAGATGGTGTTGAATTTGCACCTGCAGCCGAGAAACAATTGGCTAAGATTACAGATATGGGTTACGGCAACCTTCCAATCTGTATGGCAAAGAATCAATATTCATTATCTGATGATGCAACGCTTCTCGGAAGACCTACAAACTTCAAGATTCATATCCGTGAAGTATATGTAAATGCAGGAGCAGGATTCGTCGTTGCGCTCACAGGTGCGATTATGACAATGCCTGGACTTCCGAAAGTACCTGCAGCAAACGGTATTGATGTAAATGAAGATGGTGTAATCACCGGATTATTCTAGGAGAATATTATGGCACATTTAATAGATGGAAAACTCATTTCCACACAGATCAAGGATGAATTAAAAGCAGAGGTAGTAGCATTAAAGGAAAAAGGAATTATCCCTTGCCTGGCAGTAATTCAGGTAGGGAATGATACGGCATCCTCTGTATATGTAAATAATAAAAAGAAAGCATGTGCTTACATTGGGATTGAATCTCTTGCATATGAATTGGATGAGAATATTTCACAGGAAGAACTTCTTACAATTATTGATGAACTGAATCACAATGAAATGGTAAATGGAATTCTTGTGCAACTTCCATTACCAAAGCATATCGATGAGGAAGCAGTAATCAAGGCAATTGCACCTGAAAAAGATGTAGATGGTTTCCATCCAGAAACGGTTGGAAACATGTGTATTGGAAGCAAAGGATTTCTTCCTTGTACACCGGCAGGTGTGATTCAACTTTTAAAGCGTTCGAATATTGAGATAGAAGGCAAAGAATGTGTAGTAATTGGAAGAAGCAATATTGTCGGAAAACCGATGGCACTTCTTTTGCTTCGTGAAAATGGAACCGTAACAATCACACATTCACGTACAAAGGATTTAAAAGAAATCACAAAACGTGCTGACATTTTGGTTGCAGCTATTGGTAAACCGAAATTCGTTACAGCGGATTATGTCAAGGAAGGTGCCGTTATCATTGATGTTGGTATTCACAGAAATGAAGATAATAAATTATGTGGCGACGTTGATTTTGATGACGTGGTGGACAAAGTCAGCGCAATCACACCTGTTCCTGGCGGTGTTGGACCGATGACAATTGCGATGCTAATGAACAACTGTGTCGAAACAGTGCGTTAAAGTGTTGATTTTTTTAAAAAGTCGAGTTATCATAATAAAAAGTTAAATGAGAGTGAAAGAATAGGAGGCATAACATGTATAAGATTACAAAAGCAAAATTATTGGCAGAAAATATCTATCTTATGGATGTCGAAGCACCACGAGTTGCAAAGCATTGTGAACCTGGGCAATTCGTTATTGTAAAGATTGATGAGCACGGAGAGAGAGTACCTCTTACTATCTGTGATTATGATAGAGAAGCGGGTACAGTTACAATTGTTTTACAGACAATTGGTGCATCTACACAGAAGATGGCTCATTTAAAAGAAGGAGATTTCTTTGGAGATTTTGTTGGCCCGTTAGGATGTCCTTCAGAATTTGTAAATGAAGATATTGAAGAATTGAAGAAGAAAAAGATTCTTTTTGTAGCAGGTGGCGTTGGAGCGGCTCCTGTATACCCTCAAGTAAAATGGTTACATGAGCACGGAGTAGAAGTTGATGTTATTGTAGGATCTAAGACAAAAGATTTGTTGATTCTCGAAGAAGAGATGAAAGCAGTTGCAGGTAACTATTATCCATGTACAGATGATGGTTCTTATGGTCATGCAGGTTTAGTGACTACTAAAATCGAGCAGTTAGTAAAAGAAGAAGGTAAGAAATATGACCTCTGCGTTGCTATCGGTCCAATGATTATGATGAAGTTTGCATGCCTTACAACAAAGAAATTGGAAATTCCTACAATTGTTAGTATGAATCCAATCATGGTTGATGGAACAGGTATGTGCGGTGCATGTCGTCTTCAGGTTGGAAACGAAGTGAAATTTGCATGTGTAGACGGTCCAGAGTTCGACGGACATTTGGTTGACTTTGATCAGGCAATGAAGAGACAACAGATGTACAAGTCAAAAGAAGGCCGTGCATTGTTGAAAGTACAAGAAGGAGACACACATCACGGTGGATGTGGACATTGTGGAGGTGACGAATAATGGCTGATGTATTAAAGAAAGTTCCTGTTAGAGAACAAGATCCAGCAGTTCGTGCAAAGAACTTTGAAGAAGTTTGTTATGGATACAACAAAGAAGAAGCTATGGAAGAAGCTTCCAGATGTATTAACTGTAAGAATGCAAAATGTATTGAAGGATGTCCAGTATCTATCAATATTCCTGCATTTATTCATGAAGTAAAAGAAGGTAACTTTGAAGAGGCATATAAGATCATTGGTAAATCTTCAGCACTTCCTGCAGTCTGCGGACGTGTATGTCCACAGGAATCACAGTGTGAAGGAAAATGTATTCGTGGTCTTAAAGGCGAGCCGATTTCAATTGGTAAATTAGAGAGATTTGTTGCAGATTATGCATTAGAAAATGATATCAAACCAGAAAAGGCAGAGACTATAAATGGTCATAAAGTTGCTGTTATTGGTTCAGGTCCTGCCGGACTTACCTGTGCAGGAGATTTGGCAAAATTAGGATATGACGTGACTGTATTCGAAGCTTTGCATGAGCTTGGTGGAGTACTTGTATATGGTATTCCAGAGTTCCGTTTGCCAAAGAAAAAAGTAGTTGCCAAAGAAATCGATAAAGTGAAAGAACTTGGTGTAAAATTCGAGACAAACGTAGTTATTGGAAAATCAACAACAATCGATCAATTGATGGAAGATGAAGGGTTTGAAGCTGTATTTATCGGTTCGGGTGCAGGACTTCCAAAATTCATGGGAATTCCTGGTGAGAATGCAAACGGTGTTTTCTCAGCAAACGAATATTTAACACGTAATAACCTGATGAAAGCATTTGATCCATCTTACGATACACCAATCGCTGCAGGAACAAAGGTTGCTGTTGTTGGTGGTGGTAACGTTGCAATGGATGCTGCAAGAACAGCACTTCGTCTTGGAGCAGATGTACATATTGTTTACCGTCGTAGTGAAGAAGAACTTCCTGCACGTGTGGAAGAGGTACATCATGCAAAAGAGGAAGGCGTTATCTTTGATTTATTAACAAACCCTACAGAAATTCTTGTAGACGACAACGGTTATGTGAAAGGTATGAAGTGTGTGAAGATGGCACTTGGTGAGCCAGATGCATCAGGAAGAAGACGACCTGTAGTTGTGGAAGGTTCTGAATTCGAGATGGAACTTGATACGGTTATCATGTCACTTGGAACATCTCCAAACCCACTCATTTCCTCTACAACAGAAGGTTTGGAAGTAAACAAGTGGAAATGTATTGTTGCGGAAGAAGATAATGGAAAAACAACCAAAGAAGGTGTTTATGCCGGTGGTGATGCCGTTACAGGTGCAGCAACTGTAATTCTTGCAATGGGTGCAGGAAAAGCAGGCGCTAAAGGTATTCACGAATATTTGAGCAACAAATAATTACATAGTTTTTATTGGGACAGAGTAATCGCAAAATTACTTTGTCCCTTTTTTAATTCACTGTCACAAAACAGGTGTTTTATGATATAATGTAATACCGAGGATTTTATACAGGAGGATTATTACATGCAATTAGCAATGTTAACAGCCTTAGGTGTTGGCGGAGCCACCATCATAGGTGTAGTGATAGGATTTATATTTCAAAAGGTTCCTCACAAGTTTAATGATGCTATCTTAGGATTTGCAGGTGGAATTATGCTTGCAGCGGCCGTATTAGGTTTGATTCTGCCATCTATGGAAGAAGGAAATATCTGGATTACTGCAATTGGTATTTTGACGGGTGCGGTATTCCTTAATTTTGCAGATAAAATCACGCCTCATTTGCATCGCATTACAGGGATAGATCAGGAAGCACACACAGAAGCTCAAAATTCAATCAATAAGGTTATGTTATTCGTTATGGCAATTGCAATACATAATCTGCCAGAAGGAATTGCTGCCGGAGTTGGATTTGGAAGTGATAATATTGGAAATGCAATTACAGTTGCACTTGGTATTGCACTACAGAATGTTCCGGAGGGTATGATTATCGTATCACCTCTGATTATGGCAGGTGTTTCCAAGTGGCGCGTATTTTTAATCGCAAGTTTTACGGGTATCATAGAAATCATAGGAACCTTGATTGGATTCACGGCAGTATCTGTTGCAACAGCTATTTTGCCGTTCGCACTGGCATTTGCGGGTGGAACAATGATCTATGTTGTTAGTGATGAGATGATACCTGAAACACACAGTCATGGATATGAGCAGATGGCAACTTATTCATTACTTTTTGGATTTATTACAATGCTGATTATGGATTTTTATATTGGATAAAGAGAGGCAATTAACTATGTATTTGTATGAAACTCACGTTCATTCAATGAATGGAAGTTTATGTGGTAAATGTACACCACAAGAACTTGTTCGAGCATATAAACAAGCGGGATACACCGGATTCATATTGACAGACCATTTTGTGAAGGGCAATACAAGTGTACCGAGAGATTTAGATTGGGAAACAAGAATGCATCTGTATTATGATGCTTATTTGGAGGCGAAAGAAGAAGGTGATAAACTGGATTTTGATGTTTTCTTTGGTATTGAACACTGGTATGCAAAGGGAAAAGAGATTTTAATCTATGGAATTGATCTAGATTTCTTACTTGCACATCCAGAGTTGGATACCGTTAGAATTGAAATATATGAGGATTTGGTACATGAATATGGAGGGATTCTTGTACATGCACATCCACATCGAATCAGGGATTATATTGATCCAGATTTCGCACCAAGATACGATGTATGTGATGGGATTGAAGTCTACAATGCAGGAGATGATGATGAGATCAATGAATTGGCCCTGCAGGACGCGATTCGACTAAATAAGCTTATGACATCAGGCGGTGATGTTCATAAAGTAATAGACGAACCAAAACTGGGACGAGCTGGTATAGAATTTGATAGACGCCTGAAAGATATACATGACTTTGTCACAGCCCTTAAGAATGGTGAGGGACAGATTATGTTTCATGGAGAAATGAGGAAGATACAATGAAAATAACAGTAATTACTGTTGGTAAGATAAAAGAAAAGTATTTAAAAGATGCGATTACAGAGTATAGTAAGCGCCTTAGTAAATATTGTAAATTGGAGATTGTAGAAGTTGCAGACGAAAAAACACCCGATAATGCCAGCGGAGTTGTAGAGGATGCAATTCGTTCCAAAGAGGCTGAACGCATTTTAAAGTATGTCAAAGACGATGCGTTTGTTATTACACTTGAAATCAATGGGAAACAGTTATCATCGGAAGAATTGGCAGATAAGATTGAGAAGATAGGCGTACAGGGAACCAGTCATATTATATTTATTATCGGTGGTTCCATTGGATTAGGACAAGAGGTTTTACAGAAATCTAACTTTTCATTAAGTTTTTCTAAGATGACATTTCCACATCAATTGATGCGAGTTATATTATTAGAACAGGTTTATAGAAGTTATAGAATCATTAATGGAGAACCATATCATAAATAATAGAAAGGCTACAGAAGATGACGCCAAAATATACACGCTTGAAATGCGCATGCTATACAACAAATATTACAATGTCAGTTGTGGGAAATTTATCACCGGTATTATTCTTGACATTTCGTTCTTTATATGGAATATCATACTCATTATTAGGACTTTTGGTTTTGATTAATTTTTCCACACAGCTTACAATTGACTTAGTGTTTTCATTTTTCTCACACAGGTTTAATATTCCTAAAACAGTTCAAAACACTCCGGTAATTGCAGTGTTTGGACTTTTTATATATGCATTGTGGCCGTTCGTTTTTTCGGAACATGTATATTTAGGCCTGGTAATTGGTACAATTATTTTTTCGGCATCCAGTGGACTGGCTGAGGTGCTGATGAGTCCCGTAATTGCTGCGATTCCGTCTGAAAATCCGGAGCGAGAGATGAGCAAGCTGCATTCCATCTATGCGTGGGGTGTTGTCGGTGTCGTTATTTTTAGTACGATATTTCTATATTTTTTTGGCAAGGAAAACTGGCAATGGTTGGGAATTCTTTTTGCGATCATTCCATTCATTTCATCTGTGTTATTTCGATTTTCAAAGGTGCCTGAATTGGAGACTCCGGAACGTGTATCAGGCGCCATTGACATGTTAAAAAATAAAACTTTATGGTTATGTGTCATTGCTATATTTATTGGAGGTGCAAGTGAATGCACAATGGCGCAGTGGAGTTCAGGATATCTTGAACAGGCACTTAACATACCGAAAGTGTGGGGAGATATCTTTGGCGTTGCATTATTTGCAACAATGCTTGGATTAGGCAGAAGTCTATATGCAAAGTTTGGTAAGAATATTGAAAGAGTATTGCTTATGGGGGTTATAGGTGCAACGTTATGTTATTTTGTTGCGGCTATTTCTAACATTGCACTATTGGGTCTTATTGCATGCGGGTTCACTGGTTTTTGTGCATCTATGCTTTGGCCGGGATGTCTTCTTGTTGCATCTAGTCGTATTCCGACGGGTGGCGTATTTATCTATGCAATGATGGCGGCAGGTGGTGACTTAGGTGCATCTGTCGGACCTCAATTGGTTGGAATTGTTACAGACTTTGCAATGGAGTCGAAGTATATTATTCGATTAGCAGATAAATATGGATATACAGCAGAACAGTTGGGAATGAAATACGGTATGCTTACAGCGATGATATTACCATTTGTAGGAATCTTTATTTTTTTATATATTTTAAAGTCGAAACGAAAAGTACAAGGAGAGTATTGATATGAATAAAGGTTATGCAGTAATCACAGGAGCAAGTTCGGGAATTGGAACTGAGTTTGCAAAACGTTTAGCAAAGGAAGGATACAGATTAGTTCTTGTGGCAAGAAGAAGAGAACGCTTAGAGCAATTAGCACAAGAACTAGATACAGAGTGTATGATATTAACTGCGGATTTATCACATATGGATGAATGTAAACGAATCATGAAGGAATTGGATTCCGTTGAAATAGAAGTTTTCATAAACAATGCCGGTTTTGGATACTGCGGTGAAACATTATCAATCGAGACAGAGACAGAACTTAACATGATTGATTTGAATGTCAAAGCAATGCATTTTCTTGCAAACTTAGCATTGGATAAAATGGTTGAATGCAATAAAGGTTATGTTTTAAATGTTGCATCTTCTGCAGGTCTTTTACCAGCAGGACCATACATGTCTGCCTACTATGCTACAAAGGCATATGTGACTAGTTATACAAGAGGTGTCGCAGAAGAACTTCGTCGTAAACACAGTAATGTATATATTGGATGTCTTTGTCCGGGACCTGTAGACACCGAGTTCAATAAAGTTGCAAATGTAGAGTTTGCACTTAAGGGTATCTCTGCTAATTACTGTGCAAACTATGCAATTACACAGATGTTTAATAAAAAGATTACCATTGTACCTGCATTTAAAATGAAAGCGTTAGTTGTTCTTGCAAGATTTTTGCCATCAAAGCTTTATATTCGAATTGCAGCGAAGCAACAACGTAAAAAAATCTATAGATAATGGGGATAAAACCATGCAAGAAATCACATTAAGTAATGAGAAAATTGAAATTAAAATAAATGATTATGGAGCAGAACTTCGTTCTATTAAAAATTTACAAACAGGAAAGCATTATCTGTGGAATGCGGACCCGAAGTTTTGGAATCGCTCGTCACCTGTATTATTTCCATTTGTAGGCGCGGTAAAGGACAAAGTATACCGTCATGAGGGTGTAGAATATCCAATGAATCAGCATGGATTTGCAAGGGATATGGATTTTGAATTTGTTTATAAAACTGAAAATGAAGTTTGGTATTCTGTCACATCCACGGATGATACATACAAAGTTTACCCATTTCATTTCCAACTTGAAATAGGATATCGCTTAGTTGAAAATGCAGTTGTAGTTATGTGGAAAGTGAAAAATACAAATAATAGCAAAATGCATTTTTCTATCGGTGCTCATCCGGCATTTTTCTGTCCATTCCATGAAGGAGACAAACAATCTGATTACTATTTAAGTTTTAGAAAAGAAGATGGCTCTGCACCTAAAAAACTTATTACAAGAATCTTTGGACAAGGTGGCTGTGCAACCAATCAGTTTTCTGAATACATACTTGTTGACGGTATTCTTTCAATCGCAGAAGATCGTTTTGATAACGATGCACTTATTATTGAGAATTCACAAGTACAAAGAATTGCACTTCTTGACAGTGAAAAGCAAGAATATTTGGCAGTTGAGTTTGTTGCACCGCTAGTTGGAGTATGGTCTCCGCCGAAGAAAAATGCACCATTTGTATGTATTGAACCATGGTATGGCAGATGTGATTGTGAGGATTTTTCAGGAGAATTAAAAGACCGAGAATGGGGAAATGTATTAGAAGCGAATGAAGAATTCTATGCAGAATACAAAATAGTAATCTAGGAGATGATTTATGAATAAACAAAAAACAGCACGACTGATGCTAATTATATCCATGGCTATCTTTGGTACTCTGGGACTCTTTGTGCGTCATATCCAAGTGTCATCAGGTGAACTGGCATTATATCGGGCGATTATGGCTGCGATTATGATAGGTGTATATTTACTCATAACAGGCAATAAAATACCCTTTAAAACCATCAAAAAAGACATTCCCTTCTTGTTATTATCTGGTATGGCAATGGGAATCAATTGGATTCTATTATTTGAAGCATACAAGTATACCACCGTTTCAGTTGCTACATTAAGTTATTATTTTGCACCTGTTATTGTAACATTAGTCTGTCCAATTCTTTTTAAAGAGAAGATGACTGTTAAACAGTTTATCTGTTTTGTAATGTCTACTTTAGGCATCGTAATGATTACAGGAATTGGTGATGTCAGCACATCCGGAACAAATATCATTGGTATTTTGTTTGGGCTTGGTGCAGCAATGTTCTATGCGACAGTAATATTGATTAATAAGTTTATCAAAACGGTGGAAGGTCTACATCGTACATTTTTACAGTTTGTGGCTGCTATCATTATTCTTGTTCCGTATGTTGTAGCTACAAGTGGTATAAATCTTCGTATGTTAGACACAATCGGCTGGTTTGCATTGTTGGTTGTAGGAATCTTACATACAGGAATTACATATTGTCTGTACTTTTCGTCGCTCAATGAATTACCGGGACAGAAGGTTGCAATCTTAAGTTATATTGATCCGTTGGTTGCAATCGTCATATCGGTAACGTTACTTGGTGAAAGCATGACGGTTATACAAGCAATCGGTGGTGCTTTAATTCTTGGCTTTACGTTATGGAATGAAATTAAAACATCCTAGAAGTGTACTTTACAATGTTGAAGCCAACTGTTAATATATAAACATATTACATTAAATATAAGGAGAAATAAATTTATGGTACATCATATTGTTATGTGGAAATTCAAACCAGAAATAGAAGAAGGACAAAAACCAGAATTAAAAAAGGCAATGGCAGAAAATCTTGCTGCACTTGTAGGAAAAGTTCCTGGACTTTTAACAGTGGAATTTGTGGAAAACCCAATTCCATCAAGCACTCATGACATTGCGCTTGTAACAACATTAGAAAAAGCTGAGGATATTGCCATTTATGCAAAACATCCTGATCATGTATATGTAGCTGATACATACGTAAGACCGTATGTCACAGAAAGAGCATGTTTGGATTATAAATAAAGTGTGAAAAAAAGGAAGATTCGTCTTCCTTTTTTGAATTTTATGTGTTATAATGTTTCATACGTTGACGCGTTAAAGTCAAAAAGAGAAAAGAAAGAGGTATTATAAAATGCCAATTACAGAAATCTTAGAACGAAATTGTAAGTTATACGGGGATGAGGTTTGCCTTGTTGAAGTAAATCCTGAGATTAAGGATAATAGAAGAGTAACATGGAAGGAATATGAACTCATAGAATCCAATTCGCCGAGTTATTACCGCCGTGAAATTACATGGAATGTATTTAATGAAAAAGCGAACCGTTTTGCGAACCTTTTGATTCAGAGAGGAATTAAAAAAGGTGATAAGGTTGCAATTCTTTTGATGAACTGTTTGGAATGGCTTCCAATTTATTTTGGTATCTTAAAAACGGGAGCATTGGCTGTTCCTCTCAACTTCCGTTATTCTGCAGATGAGATCAAATACTGTGTAGAACTTGCAGAAGCAGATGTTTTGGTGTTTGGGCCAGAATTTATCGGTCGTGTGGAAGAGATTGCAGATGAGATTATGACAAATCGTTTGCTGTTCTTTGTCGGAGAACATACACCAATCTATGCCGAAGATTATTTATCTCAGACAATGAATTGTTCTAGTCAGTCACCGATGATTCGTGTGAATGACGAAGATGATGCAGCTATTTATTTTTCTTCTGGAACAACAGGATTCCCTAAAGCTATCTTACATAATCACACAAGTTTGATGCATGCTTGCAAGGTAGAACAGAACCATCACAATACTACTAAGGATGATGTGTTCTTATGTATTCCACCATTGTATCATACAGGTGCAAAGATGCACTGGTTTGGAAGTTTCTTAGAAGGCGGTAAAGCAATTCTCTTAAAAGGAACGAATCCTGAGACAATTATTAGAACAGCGTCGGAAGAGCATTGTAGCATCGTTTGGCTCTTAGTTCCTTGGGCGCAGGATATATTAGATGCTCTTGATCGCGGTGATATTAAGTTGGAAGACTATGAATTAGACCAATGGAGATTGATGCACATTGGTGCTCAGCCGGTTCCACCAAGTCTTATCAAGCGTTGGAAAGCATATTTTCCGCATCATCAATATGATACAAACTATGGCCTTAGTGAGTCTATTGGACCAGGTTGTGTACATCTTGGTGTAGAAAACATTCACAAGGTTGGTGCTATCGGTAAAGCGGGATATGGATGGAAGACAAAGATTGTTGATGAACGTAGATTAGAAGTTGCCAAAGGTGAAGTGGGAGAATTGGCAGTCTTTGGACCAGGTGTCATGACTTGCTACTACAGAGATCCGAAAGCAACTGCTGATGTTATGGATGATGAAGGATGGCTTTATACAGGTGATATGGCACAAGAAGATGAAGATGGTTTTATTTTCCTTGTAGACCGTAAAAAAGACGTTATTATCAGTGGTGGTGAGAATCTCTATCCTGTACAGATTGAAGACTTTATTCGCGAATATAACGCCGTTAAAGACGTTGCTGTTATTGGTCTTCCTGACAAACGTTTAGGTGAGATTGCAACTGCAATTATTGAGATAAAAGAAGGCTTCGAGTGTACAGAAGAGGATATTGAGAAATTCTGTATGAAGATGCCGAGATACAAACGTCCGAAGAAGATTATCTTTGCAGATATACCGCGTAACCCTACCGGAAAGATTGAGAAACCAAAGCTTCGTAAGATTTACTGTGGCGAAAGCTTAGTTGCTGCACAAAACAGAGGTTAAAATATTCTATAACATAAAAACTGCAAGAACAGTACAACTGAACTTGCAGTTTTTTTATTTTCTGTCTTTAACGAAGCGGAAGAGCAGATTTTACTTTTTCTACTCCTGAACCAATAATTTCATTGGTACGTTGTAAGGATTCTTCCACATCCTTTTCCAATTCCGGCAATTCCACATTTTTAAGCAATTTTTTTGGATTATCCAATGGCATGATAAAGAATTCTGGATTCCCTTCGTCAGGTTCGTTTGGTGTTCGATATACCCATGTTGGTATAAAATCGGCATTTATAAGTGCAACTGTACCGTCATCAGCCTTTTCTAATACCAAATTCACAAGCAGTCCATCTTCCGTATGTCCGGTTGGTTTGGTAGTCACCATACGTTCGCGATATTGATTAGAAAGATGGTTTCCGAGAGAATATGCACAAATCATTTGATGGTCACCAGCAGCGTTTGTAAGTAAATCAACCGGCTGAATGACATGAGGATGTCCGCCAATTAAAGCATCGATACCCAATTCACAAAGTTCTTGTGCAATTTTTTGTTGTCTTGTATTTTCAACTGTTTCGTATTCTACACCCCAATGAATATATGCAATTGTATATTCCACACCGGCTTCTTTCATTTCTAAAAGTCCGGTTTGAATCTCATTATAGAGTTTTTTGGTGTTTCCATAATTAAACGTATTAATTAGTGGAGCTGTTGCATTGTTCACAGGAATGGAGTTGATTGAAATGTCCTTTCCTTCTTTTGCCCCGGTATTAAATACGTAATTAAAAAATCCAACTTTAATTCCGTTAATATCCTGTATCATATAAGTCTTTTCGGAGATAGATTTTCGTACTCCCATGTATTTCATAGCATTTGCTTCAACTGCGTTTATTGTCATATTAAAACCTGCATCATAATTATCATATATGTGATTATTTGCAAGTTGACAGATATCTGTACCATTGTTTGCAAGAGCAGATGCAATTGCAGCAGGAGCGCGAAATCTCGGGTATCCTTTGTAATTACTATCTGAAATCGTGGATTCCAAATTTAAAATTGTCAAATCTGCCGCTTCATAATGTCCTTTTATATACTTGAAAATATCATTGTAATCATAGGTTCCATCATCTTTTAAATAATAGTTGGACGTGATAAACGGATCATGCATGATGATATCTCCACCGGTAAGAATAGAAGCAGTAATTGGTTCCGGTTCTTCCTGCTGAATCTCGATTGGTGCATCTGTCGCCACATGTTCATCCTTTGGTTTATCTTGCTTTTTATTACCCAGAAGCCATGTTGCAAGCAGAACAATTATGATTAGAGGTATCAAAACAATCATCAAGCGTATTAAACGTTTCATAAGCCGACGTGTTTTGCGACGTCTTCTTCTGCGTCGTTTATCTATACTCTTTTCCATATCAGGTTTTCTCCTTTGTACAATCTTAATTAAAATTGTAACGAATATGGAATTTTCTGTCAAATAAAAACTGCGGGGAAATATATCCCCGCAAAAATTATTTACCTAATATAGTTATAAGGTCTGATTGTTTGATATATACATCCATATATCGTGTTTGTCCGTTTAATGAACAACGAAGATTACAATATACATATTCCTCTTCATCATATCTGTGATACATGAAGTCGCCTAAAAGCATATGCTCTTTTAAGCTATTTAATTGTTGTTCATCGCTAATATATTGTGGAAGGTCTTTCTCATATTTGTTAGAATAAATTTCCATGTTTTCTAATTTAATATCCTGTGATTCACGAAAATTCACAACGTTATATTTATTCAAGTATGCAAGTGTTTTATCAAAGTGTGCGTATATTTTGTATTCGGCAGAGAGATCATAATCTCTATCTTCTCTAAAGTTAGGATAGGAGACAATCAGTTTATACACAGCCTCTTTGGAAAAGGATTCGGTTAATGATAACTTTGTGTATTCTTCGAGATATATTTTAACAAATTCTTTTATTTGTTCTTTTGTTAAATTCAATTGAAATGTTTCCATTCCGTTGAATACACTGATTGAGGAGACATCTATTTTATCCAAATGATATAAAATACAAAAGTCATTCTTGAATTCTTCTTTTGTAGAAAGTTTTTCTAGACTCTCTGGAAATTCATTTCCATAATATGAATAACGCCTTTGGCGAGTGCTTCCGTTTTTAAGTTCGTAAGTCACTATGAAATCATTTGTATAAATATAATCTTCAGAACCTGACATTTCCGTGTGATTTCGTATATCCTTGATTACAGCAAGTGCATCATCTACATATTCCCCATACAAGCCATCTTGCAGGTCATTAACATATTTTCCATTTTGGTCAAAGAAGTAGGTGTCAATTTTAATACATTTTACATCTTCTTCATTTGGTACAAAGTTATCAAAACATAGCATGTCTGCCCAAAATATAAACACAAAAGCAAGGCAGAAGAGTACGGTGAAAAGAAGTTGTTTTTTCTTGCTTACAAGTGCTTTAATGTCAAATTGGAAAATTGCTTCGATAATTCCATGGAGTATACAAGCTGCAAACACAACACCAAACAGTAACCATGCAGTAGAATCGACAGATGTTACTTCGTTTAAGAATAATCCCGCATACAGTGCAAGTGGAACAACAATAAGTATACGAATCCATGGGTTTATTTTCTCAAATGCCATTGCACGTCCAGCTGTTTCAGAAGGTCTGCGAAGGAATAAAAGGTAAGCAATTATGCCAACAAGGATTGTAAATATATAACATCCTATAATGTAAGTCCAATGTTCATTAATATTCCAAACACTATAGTTGTGAGTTGATTTATATGCCAAGGATATTGGAGAAAAATAATAGTATATAGAAGGTAGATCCCTTAATACATATGTCTTAAAAAAAGTATTGGCATATAGCGGAAACAGGTATCCGATTATTAATGGTATATAACAAGCAATCGCACCAAAACCAAGAAATGCAATAATGGAATGTCCTGTCATAATCATAGCAAGTACTGTAGTAACCCAACAAACAGCAAATGTACCAATTGTACAAATCAGATTCCACAAGATACTCATAAAAATATGTTTGGAACCATATCCAACGCTGTAAACAATAGAAAATTCAATGGCATTGGTTACTGTTGCAAGTACTAAAAATAACCCAACACTGCTTGCGAATAGATTTAAGAACCATTTTTCTTTGCATATTGGCATAGAATCATAGAAGTCCGATTCTTTTCGTGAATGCATATAACGGAAAAATTCAAATGCAAGATATATTCCTAAAAATATTGCAATCATCATGTTTAATACGTTTGGTGAACAGAGAGATGTCAATCCTTCTTTCACATATTCTGCTCCACGTCTTGCAGGATAATATGAATCAACTGCATCTTCCATAATTTTTGTGTTAAGAATATTCTGCACATTTAAAAAGAATGAAATGATGTGCAGAAAAAATACCAAGATGGTAATCAGCACGGCGGCAATATGTCTGCGCAGTGTTTCAATTATTAAATTACGAAATGAGACTCTTGATGTCATATCCAGCCACCTCCGTTTCACTGATAAAGATTTCTTCCAATGTGAGTGGTATTGCTTCACAATAAATTGGATTTAATTGTTCCAGCCAACCGACAACTTTTTTTGCTTCACCGCGAACAGTCATTGTCAGAAGCTTTCCATGTCTTTGCATTTTCACAACTAAGAGTGAATCCTGTATTTTCTGATCGAATTCTTCTGGGAGTACACATTGTACCTTCGTAAGATTTGAGCGCAGAGCTTCTAAATCTTGCGAGAGTAGTACGCCACCCTTGTGAAGTAGACCAATATGATCGCTGATATCTTCAAGCTCCCTCAGGT
>JAEIGA010005455.1_pt1 | contig 19431 bp, 21 predicted proteins | sample 9270691 | NCBI WGS metagenome assembly JAEIGA01 (sample SAMN17057246, study PRJNA624740) | gut metagenome | biome: biome; isolation source: fecal sample | host: Bos grunniens | place: China: Xizang | collected 2019 | reverse complement strand
CGGTAAGACAATCTTTGACGACAGTAAGATAGAATCACATTCAGCGCTCACCCCGACATATAAAATACCTGCAAAAAATGACCTTTCCGAGGAAGAGGCAAAGGTCTATTCTGCAATTATGCGCCGATTTGTAGCCGTATTTTGCAGTGAGGATTGCATAGCGCAGAAAAGCGAGATAAAAATTGATGTTGGCGGTATGGAGGAATTTACATTAAAGGGCACCGTAATCCTCGAGCCTGGCTGGACAAAATATGATGACTATAATAAAAAGGATAAAATATTACCCAATTTAGAAAAAGGCGATATTATAGATGTAGAGTTTAAACCAAAGGAAAAGGAAACCTCTCCGCCAAAGCATTACACGATAGAAACGCTTAATAATTACCTCAAAAACCCTTTCCGTGAGGATAAGGCAAATGCGCAAAATGAGGATGACGAGGCGGAATACCGTGCAATATTCGAAGGACTGGAATTAGGTACAGAGGCAACAAGAACGGGTATAATTGATAACGCCATAAAAAGCGGATATATTTCCCTGAAAAAGGATGTGTATACCATTCTTCCCGATGGGGAAAACCTTATCCTTTCGCTTAAAAGAATGGGAATAAGTATGGATAAATATAAAACCTCTCTTTTAGGTCAGGCATTAAAAAAGGTGTATAAGAACGAAATCACCGTTAAGGACAGTATCGCTATAGCACAAAGGGAGATTGAGGCAGTTTTTAAAAGAGAAACTGCTCCGCCCGAAAAGGATACCGATGACGGCTTTATCGGTGATAAAATAGGAAAATGCCCTCTGTGCGAAGGAACAGTTGTGCGTACACGGTTTGGTTACGGATGCGACGGCTACAAGGATGGATGCAAATTCAGCGTAAACAACGTAATACTTGACCGTGTGATTTCCGTGTCAAATGTCAAAATGCTCCTTGAAACAGGGAGAACAAGTAAAATAGAAGGATTCATTTCCAAAAAGACGGGAAAACCTTTTTCCGCAGTGCTTAAGCTTGATGGGGATAAAGTTAATTTTGAATTTTAAAGAGGCTGTAGCAAAATGTATTAATATACAATGCAAGCCATTCGGGGACGGCTCCTGACAGACTTTTTAAGTCTTTTGTCACTAAAAACTATGTTTTTTGTGACAAAACAGGACCGTCCCCACTTAATGGATTGCATAAATATACATTTTGCTACAGCCTCTTTGTACAGATATTAACTAAGTCATATATCTTTATGTATTTTTCCATATCAACACCGTTTGTCAGATAATAGATAAGCGCCTCTGCAGCGGCATTTGAGTCGCTTGCCGCATTATGGTGCACAAGCTCAATCCCAAGATAGCTGCACAGTGTGTTAAGCCTGTGGTTTGGAAGAGTGGGCAGTGCCTTTCTTCCAATAGCACACGTGCAGGCATACTTCGCGTATTCTTTCCATTCGATGTTGTAGACACGCAGACATTTGCCGAGCACCGCCATATCAAAAGGAGCATTGTGTGCAACGAGTATGCCGCTATCCATAATTGGCTCTATCATTTTCCAAAGCTCTTTAAAATTCGGTTTATCCTTTACCATTTCAGGGGTAATCCCCGTGAGTTGTACGTTAAAGCTGTCAAAATGACACTGCGGGTTTACAAGGCAGTAGTAACCCTTAACAATTTTCAAATTTTCAACAATCGTTATGCCGATTGCACTCATTCTGTCGTTTTTGCTGTTGGGTGTTTCAACGTCAAAAATTATGTATCGTTTATTCATATGGTGCACCTCTTTTCTGCTATTATACTACAAAGGGCGATAAATGTCAAAGAAGTGCGTCATATGACGCACTTCTTTGACATCAAGGGATTGTTAAGGACGATATAGATCATCAAAATCGGGGGCGTGTACCTCGAATTTGATTCCTTAAAAGGACTGGCACGGTGAGTGCCGCGCGAGCGTAAGCCAGCATCTTATACAAATGACGGTTTCTCAAAATTAGCCGTTGTGGCAAATGTGTTTTCGGAAGGAGAAGGCTCTGAAAGGCTGAAATACATCTTTGCCGCCTTTGTTGTACCAAAATCACGGTTTGAGCCGCTGTTTTGCACCTTATTGAACGCTTCACGGAAAAGTGCATTGTGTGCCTCCTCGCGGTTAAGGAGAAAGTCGATAGTTTCCCTGACCTTCTTATCATTTATCTGTCTGTAAAGATATTCATATACGACCTTTGCACGTTGCTCTGACGCAATGTTTGAGAGAAGGTCTGCACATAAATCACCCGTTACAGTTACATAATCCCCTGTCCAGGAGTAGCCTGATGCATTAATAAGTCCCGGATTAAGACCTAAAATAACGTGTGACTGAATTTCACCTGCAGGTACGCTTTGTGCATCTACATCGTGTCCGTTGAGGAGATTGATTGTCTGTGCAACCATTTCCATGTGGCTAAGCTCCTCAGCGGCTATGTCTAAAAACAAATCCTTTATCTCGGGGTCTTTAATACGAAAGCTCTGCGACATATACTGCAGTGCAGCTTTCAGCTCGCCGTTTCCTCCGCCAAGCTGCTCCTGCAAAAGAGCCGCATACTGGGGGTTGGGTTTTTCAATTTCCACGGGATGGAATAACATTTTTTCGTGCTTAAACATAATAATACCTCCTTATAGTTTTGGTATTATTATTTCACAACGGAAAAATTTTTATTCGAGAGGGTAAAGGGTAAGCAAATTTCCGTCAAGGTCTGTACTGTAAAGACTTACTGAGTTAATTGATAGATTATCATATGTGGTGTAATAATAAATTCCCTTCTCAGTGTTAACGCAGGAGGAATACTGCGTAATTTCATATAATCCGTTTTCAAGACGGGTAAGACCACGTATCTGCCGTACACTTCCTAAAATGTGAAAAAACTGTGCTACGGCACTTTTTTCATCGCTTTCTGATATACTGTTCAGCTTTGTAAATGAAGCCCTGATAAAACGTGAGGCAGAGGATACATCCCCCGGAAGCCCCATTGCACCCATTCCTCTGCTGTAGGGGGCAAGATTAATTTTTTCTGAAAAAGTATTTTGAGGGGAATTTGCAGAAAGTGACATATAATTATTAAGGTTAAACATCTGAAAAGGAAACGGGGGATTATTTGTCAGTACGCCGATGGGGTTATCGTATACAAATATCCCCTCGCGAACCGCCTCGACCGTTATACTTTCTTTTTTATCTGCTATAATCCAGTGGAGTGGAGATGGTGGAAAGTCCGCGCTGAAAATATCGTCTTTTATATTTATTCTTTCAATCAGTTTTTTTGCATCAGCTACATTTTCACACTGTGCAAGCACCCATAAAATAAATTCGAAAGAGGCAATGTTGTCACATTCTTTATTTAAAGGGCGGTAAAATGCATTTCCTGAAAAAAGAAGTCCTGCCATACTAAGACCCTTTTCATTAGTCGCATCAAAATATAAAGGGAAATTCTCTGATACAACCGCCATGCCGATTAACGCAAAATGTGTGTTAAGAGCATTCATATGACGAAAATTAAGTCGGAAATTTCTTGGTGTAATCACGATTTTTTCACCAAAGGAATATTCATAATCAAGGTTTCTGCCGAAATAATGGGATGAAGTATTATAAGTTATTGCAGTGCACATAAATCCTCCAAAAGCAATTTTGGATAGTATGTGTGTTTTTGATTATTATAATACCAAATAAAAATTTGTATAAGTTTAAGAAGCTCGAAATAATGTTTAAACACAGACAGAGTGCGAAATGGGTAAAGCGGCACGCTTCTTCACAGTCTTGTTGTAAATGAAACAGCCTTACCTAAAATGCGGATACTGTTACATTGCTTCTTTGTATATATCATAGGTTTATATTTGGGGTTTTCGCTGACAAGTGTTACGCTGTCAGGTGAAAGATAGACACGCTTTAAGGTTGCCTCATCATCGACGAGAATGGCGGCAATATCGCCGTCATCAACTGTTTCCTGCTTGCGTATAAAGACAATATCCCCGTCCTTAATGCCTGCACCCGTCATAGAATCTCCGTGAACTCTCAGGCAAAAATCTGCACCGGTATCATCACCGGGGGAATAGTACTCAACCTCTTCCTTTGCAAAAATAGGTTTTCCTGCCGCAATTTCACCTAAAAGCGGCAGCTTTTTTTTGCTTATAAACATTGCAGAGGAGGGAAGGACATCTTCCTCCCAGCCCATAAGGTAAGAGGGGGAGCAACCGAATATTTTTGCAAGCTCAAGTACAGTATCGTGCTTGGGATTTTTTATTTCACCGCTTTCATAGCGCTGAACTGTTGCCTCCTTAACACCCAGGGCATTTGCAACGTCAAGAAGTGTCATTCCAAGTGCCTGACGCCGTTCTTTAATTCTTTCATATAATTTCATAATCATCAACTCCTGAGATGATTATAACACTGACTTACTTAAAATGCAAGTTTTTTTCAAAAAACTTACGCAAAAGTATTGACTTTGGAATTGGTTTAGCATATAATCCTTACGTAAAACGTAAGAAAAATAAATTATCAACTTCAAAACTTACTTGAAAGGAAAGAAAACTATGGATATTGAAAAAATTAAATTTTGTGTTGTTTGCGGACGAAGGATTCCTGAGCTTTCAATGAGAAAGAAAACGTGCGGGATAATTTGTGCCAGAAAAAAGAAGAGCGGTTATGCACCGTACATAAATTATGTAAGGCCCCCCTATGAGGATTTAACCAGGCTTCAGCAGATGGCGCATAACGCAGGAATGAGCTATGGAAAATTTATGGCAACCAAAAAGAATAAAGAGGTGATTTAGTGTGAAAGAAGTAATCGTGTGTCCCTTTTATAAAAGGAAGAAATTCCTCTCGCTTTTTTGTGAGGGCGGGGAATTTAAGTTTCCTGACAATAAAGCGCAAAAAGAATTTAAGAGTGATTTTTGTACAAACATAAAAAACTGGCATAACTGCTCTGTGGCGTGTATGCTTGAAAACTATTATGAAAGAAAGGATGTGTGAGGATGAACGCAGTAAAGGAAATTGAGAGAAGAGATAAAAAAATCTCTGATGATAAAAAAAGGATAGAGGAGCTTACAGAAGAGATAGAGGGACTTCGTCAACTTCTTGACTGTGCGGCGGCAAATATCTGCCTGCTTGTAAAGGAAGAGGGCGGTATACGCAAAATTTCACGCCACGATGTAAGGCAGACACTCGGGAAATATCACCTCAGCGCCAAAAGCGACGAGGAGGGCAATTATCTTCTCGAGCTTGTGGAAGAAGATAATGCCTAATATAATATGGAAGCCGCAGCCACGTCAGTGCATCTTTATGAAACGAAAAGAAAACGAAGCGCTCTACGGCGGTGCAGCAGGCGGCGGAAAAAGTGACTGTGCTGTGGCAGAGGCATTAAGGCAAGTACATATACCCCACTACAGAGGACTTATTTTAAGAAAAACTTATCCCCAGCTTTCTGAGCTTGTGGACAGGAGCCGTGAAATATATTCACCCGCCTTTCCCGAGGCAAAATATAACGAGCAAAAACACTGCTGGACCTTTTCGAGTGGAGCAAAAATATATTTTGGCGCTATGCAGCATACAAAGGACAGAACGAATTATCAGGGTAAACGCTATGACTTTATAGACTTTGATGAGCTTACACATTTTACATGGGATGAATACAGTTATCTTTTCAGCCGTAACAGACCCAACGGACCGGGGACGAGATGTTATATCAGAGCGCAGGCAAATCCAGGGGGAGTGGGGCACGGATGGGTAAAGGAAAGATTTATAACCCCTGCACCGCCGATGACAACAATTTATGAGGACGTAAAAATTGTTTTTCCCGACGGAAAAAGCGAAATACGAAGGCGCAGCAGAATTTTTGTGCCGTCAAGTGTATTTGATAACAAAATTCTGATGGAGAACGACCCTGAATATATAACAAGGCTCGCCGCACTTCCCGAATGTGAGAGAAACGCACTGCTTTATGGTGACTGGGACAGCTTTTCAGGGCAGGTTTTTACGCAGTGGAGAAATAATCCTGACGGATATATCACACGTAAGAATACGCACGTTATAGAGCCGTTTAAAATTCCCTCCACATGGAAAATTTACAGAGGCTTTGACTTTGGATATTCCCGCCCGTTTTCAGTGGGATGGTATGCAGTAGACCATGACAGCCGTCTTTACCGCATCCGTGAGCTTTACGGATGCACAGGTACACCAAACGAGGGGGTAAGGTGGGAGCCGTGTGAAATTGCAAAGAAAATAAGGACTATTGAAAAAGAGGATGTAAACCTTCGGGGCAAATATATAAACGGCATTGCCGACCCGTCAATTTTTGATGAAAGCCGTGGCGAAAGCGTAGGTGCAATGATGGAGCGTGAGGGAATATATTTTGAAAAAGGCGATAATACACGCATAGCGGGAAAAATGCAGTTTCACAACAGATTATCCTTTGACGAAAACGGTGTGCCGATGCTTTATGTTTTTTCAACGTGCAAGCATTTTATACGGACAATCCCTGCCCTTGTATACAGTCAGAGCGATGTTGAGGATATTGACACTGCGGCGGAGGATCACATATATGATGAGGCGAGGTATATTTTTATGGCAAACCCCATAAATCCTCAGCCTAAGACATGCGAGGTGTATACATACGACCCTCTGGATACTTTGGAGTATCAAAGCTACAATACTTATACTATAAAAGGGTGATTAAATGAAAACTAAATACGACTGGAATGCCCTCAAGACCGAATTTGTAACGGGGGAAATTACTGCCGGTGCCCTTGCAAAAAAGCATAACATAAATCCCGCAACGCTTTACCGCCATTATCAGATTGAAAGATGGAGTGAGGCAAAGCGTGAGTATCTTGAAAACGTAATGGAAAAATGTGCGGACAAGGCGGCATACATTGCCGCAATAAAGCTTGCAAAGGAAATAAAAATTGCCGATAAGCTTTCAGATGTGCTTGATGAAGCGGCAGGCGATAAAAGGCAGTTTTACAGATATATTGTAAAGGAAAAAACACAGGACGGAAGTACCGTTACAGATGAGAAGGTTTTTTCAAAAATGGATATGAATTCTCTTAACAATGCGATAAAAGCACTTCGTTCGCTGGAGGAAATAAAGAGAGTTATGTACGGAATTCTCTCCCCCGCAGAGGAACGCAAACTGAGCCTTGAGGAGGAAAAGAAAAATACACGCAGTGATGAAAGCGGACAGACGGGCGTAGTAATGCTACCGTCTGAGGACGAAGATTAATAAGGAGTGATAAGTCTGAATAAATTCAGACAGATAAGAGGTAAAAGTGAAGAGGTATGGAACAAAATGCTTTGCATTTTGAAATTATATTAATGTTTTGTGCCTTGAAGTGAAAGGAAGGATTATAAAATGAAAAAAGGGATACCTCTTTTGAGGAAAGATACAGACTTTGAAAAAAAACGTAAAATAGGCGATGCTGAAATTGCGATGGCATCACAGATTTTGCGTGATTACAAAAATGCAAAGGCTTCCCTTGAAACAAGAATTGCCGAGGACGAGCTGTGGTGGAGACTTCGGCATAATGATGTAATGCAGCGCAAAAAGAATAAAAGTGAATGTGAAAGCGTAAGTGCGTGGCTTTTTAATGTGCTTACGAACAAGCATGCCGATGCAATGGATAATTTTCCTGAGGCAAGTGTATTGCCGAGGGAGAAAAACGATATGGAGGAAGCAAAAAAACTGTCAGATATTCTGCCTGCAATTATGGACAATAACAATTTTGAGGAGATTTATTCAAACAACTGGTGGTACAAATTAAAGCACGGCTGCAGTGCCTATGGAGTTTTCTGGAACAGTGAGATTGAAAACGGACTGGGAGATATTCAGATTAAGAAAATTGACCTTTTAAATATCTTCTGGGAGCCTGGAATTACCGATATACAGAAAAGCAGAAATCTTTTCATTGTTGATTTAAGGGATATTGACATACTTGAAAGCGAATACCCGTCTCTTCGTGGAAAGGATTTGGGAAATGCCATTGATGTAAAGCAGTACATATATGATGACACTGTGGATACAAGCGGCAAGGTACTCGTTGTTGACTGGTATTATAAGGTAAGGAGCAAGAGCGGAAAAACACTTTTGCACTACTGCAAATTTGTGGGGGATAATCTTCTTTTTTCCTCTGAAAATTGCGAGGAATACGCTGAAAGAGGATGGTATGACCACGCAGAATATCCCATTGTATTTGATACACTGTTTCCTGAAGAGGGAACACCCGTGGGCTTTGGCTTTGTTGCGGTTACAAAAAATCCGCAGATGTATATAGACAGGCTCGGCAGTGTAATTTTGGAAAATGCGATGATGGCATCAAAGCCAAGGTATTTTTCAAAAATAAGCGCAGGCGTAAATGAAAGCGAATTTCTTGACTGGTCAAAGCCCATCGTTCACGTTGAAGGTGATATAAATGAGGAAAGGTTAAGACCGATAAGTGTATCACCGCTCCCAGCATCATCAATAAGTATTCTTAAAATGAAGATAGATGAACTTAAGGAAACGAGTGCAAACAGTGATTTTAACCGTGGTAATGCAGGCGGCGGCATAACTGCCGCATCGGCGATAGCCGCGCTTCAGGAGGCGGGTGACAAAGTAAGCCGTGACATGCTTAAGACTACCTACAGGGCATTTACCAAAGTGAATTATCTGTGTATAGAGCTGATTCGTCAGTTTTACGGTGAAGTTAGAAGCTTCCGCATAAACGGCAGTGACGGCGGATACGGCTTTGCAGAGTATAATAATCAAAATATAAACAGACACACTTCAGGCAGACCGATTTTTGATATTGCGGTTAAAGCACAGAAAAAAAGCCCGTACAGCCGCCTTGCACAAAATGAGATGGCAAAGGAGCTTTTCAGATTAGGCTTTTTTGAACCAAGGAATTCTTTTGCGGCACTGGGTGCACTTGAAATAATGGATTTCGAGGGTAAAAGCACAATAGAGGCAAAAATACGAGAGCTGGCAGATAAGGTACAGGAATTTAAGGAGGAAGAAAATGATAAAAATAGCGGCGAGACGCCAAAATCATACGTATTCACTGGTAATTAAGGGCCACGCAAACTTTTCAAAGGGAAAGGATATTGTTTGTAGCGCTGTAAGTGCACTTTATTTTGCACTTTTAGCGGCGGCAGAAAAGGACGAGGGTGTATACAGCCTCAAAAGCCGTGAGGCAGATGGCTTTGGAAAGATAGAATTTTCGGGGGGAGAAAATATGAAAGGAGCCTTTAATATGGCAATGGAAGGGTTTTTACTGCTTCAGAGAAACTTCCCCAAAAACGTAAAAATAGAAAGGATTGGTAACTATGAAAAAGAAAATTGAGGAGCTTACAATCTCTGCGGCAACCGCGGTGCCCACAGATGGTATAGATGCTGAAAAGGAGGCGGCACTCAGCATGTCGCAAACGGGCGAAGCGAGCTTTGACGCCGAAAGCGAAAAAGAGGCTGAATTTGAAAAGCTGATTTCGGGCGAGTATAAAAAGGCGTTCGGAAAAAAGGTAAGTAAAATTATCAGCCGCAGGCTAAAGGAGGTGAAGGAAATGAGAGAGGAAAACGAAAAGAATGCACAGATTGTAAAGATGCTTATGGAAAAGTACGATATAACTGATGCAGATACCAAAAAACTTGAAAGGATGATAAAGTCGGATATGAACACTACAAATAACTTACAGGATAAAAATGCAGAGCTTATTAAAAGACTTATTGCAGAAAACACATATCTGAAGAAAAACCGTGAGGAAGAGCTTCGTAAAATAAGAGAGCGTTCTTTTGCACAAAAGCTCAGGGCTCAGGTAGAGGAAACAAAGAAAACCTACAGTGATTTTGATTTGGAAAAGGAGATAAAAAATCCTGAATTTGCCAGACTTTTAAGAGTAGGCGTAAGCGTTAAAAACGCATATGAGGTTACAAATATCGATAAAATCATTGATAAGAACAGCCGTGAAGCGGAAAAACACGTTGTAAATTCAATACGTGCAAAGGGGACAAGGCCCGTTGAAAACGGAAGCAGCCCTACAAGCGGTGTTATTTTGTCCAGTGATATTTCAAAGCTTACAAAAAAGCAGCGTGCAGAGCTTGCAAAAAGAGCGGCAAAGGGCGAAATGATTGAATTTTGAGGAAACCTCAAAGCTAATGTGAAATGCGAAATTCGAAATGCGAAATGATGGTGGATTTTTTGCAAGGCAAAAAATCTTCATAAACTTCGAACTTTGAACTTTACATTTCGAACTAAAAAACGAACGGAGTGAGTAAAATTTATGTTTAATTTTAATTTGCAGCTTTTTGCTGCAGGAGATGCTGTAAATACAACAGCAGGCATTGCCAATGCAAATATAGGGGGTGTCACCCCCTACGGGGAAAACGGAGGTCTTTCAAATGAGATGAAGACCTACTATTCAGATTATCTTATTGATATGGCAGAGCCTAAGCTCGTCCACGATCAGTTTGGTCAGAAGTGCCCTATTCCCAAGGGAAACGGCAAGACGATTGAGTTTAGAAAGTATGACCCCCTTCCCAAGATGACACAGCCTCTTACGGAGGGTGTTACACCCAGCGGTCAGAAGCTCGATATGGGAGTTGTAAGTGCGGAGGTTAAGCAGTACGGCGGATTCATTGAGCTTTCAGATATACTTATGCTTACTGCTATAGATAATAACCTTGTCCAGGCAACAAAGCTTCTGGGCGGACAGGCAGGAAGAACACTTGATACTATTACAAGAGAGGTTCTCTCAGGCGGTACAAATGTACAGTTTGCAGAGGGACAGGTTTCTTCAAGAAATAAGCTTGTCGGCGGAAAGGAAAGCGGTAACCATTATCTGAGCGTTGATGCAGTAAGAAGAGCAGTGCGTTACCTCAAAAAGATGAATGCCGAAACAATTAACGGCAGTTACGTGGGTATTATCCACCCTGATACGGCGTATGACCTTATGAGTGACCCCAAGTGGGTGAACGTAAAGACATATTCTGACCCCGAGGGTATTTATCAGGGAGAAATCGGAAAAATCGAAAACGTAAGATTTGTTGAATCAAGCGAGGCAAAGATTTTCCACGCAGAGGATTTATGCACAGAGTCAAGAAACCTCACCGTTTCAGGCTACAGCGTACTTGATGCAGAGGGAACTGTGTCAGCAAATTGCGGTGAAGGCTCTCTCTACAAGCTCAGCGTAAACGAAACCCTTTCAGAGGAAGATAACACAAGACTTGTAGGTGCAACAATTCAGATTAACAGCGCAGACCAGTATGAAAGTGCAAAGGTTTGCGGATTTAATACCGAGGAAGGTGCGCTTTACCTTACATCAGCACTTATTAAAGAACCCTCTGCAGGAGATACTGTTTATCCCGGTGAAGCAGGTCTAGAGGGATGTGACGTATATTCCACACTTATTATCGGTGACAATGCATACGGTACGACAGAGCTTTCAGGCGGAGGCCTTACACATATTATAAAGCAGCTCGGCTCTGCCGGAACTGCCGACCCCCTAAATCAGAGAGCGACAGCGGGCTGGAAAGCAACAAAGGCTGCAGTAAGACTTGTAGAGCCTTATATGATAAGAATTGAAAGTGCAAGCACTTTCGGTAACTAAAAATTTTATTAGGTCCTTGGTGCCGCTTTTGCGGCATTGAAGGATCAGATAATTAAAGGAGGATAAATATTATGGCAACAAATAAGAAAGCAGTGGCAAACGATAGGGCAAAAATAAATGATGAGAACACATTGGTTGAAATTGAACTGTTCCGTGATAACAAGGATTATAAGGACAATGTATTCGTCGCGGTGAACGGTGAAAGCTGTGTTATCGCACGTGGCAGAAAGGTGAAAATCAAAAAGAAGTTTGCAGACGTTATTGAAAACTCAATGCGTCAGGATATAAAGACTGCCAGACTTATGGATAACAAGTCAGATGAATTTTTGCGTGATGCTGCCTTAAGAAATATTTAAAGGGGGAAGCTTTTATGGCAAGTTTTAACCTTGGAAGGATAAAAGGCGATACGGGACCCAAGGGCGATACAGGAGCAAAAGGTGATACAGGTGCAAAAGGCGATAAAGGTGATAAGGGTGAAAAAGGAGAACGCGGCACAGACGCAGTGACGCCGATTTTCAGCATAGAATCGGTACAGACACTTCCTTCATCGCAGGAGGCAAATGTAGAGGTTAACACTGATGATATTAAAAACCCGAAGCTCTCTTTTTACATCCCCAGGGGGAGGGATGGAAAAGACGCAATGGGGGATATGCAAAAGGTTATATATGACACAGAAGGGAAAAATCAGGATTTTTTCATATTTGCACAGCAGCTTTTTGACAAATGCGTTAAAACAGATGGGGGAAACCTTGAAGGAAAACTCACTGCGTATGAAGCAAGCCCCTCTGAAAGATGCCTTAAAAATGTAATCGTTACTGAAACTTTACCAAAAGAAGCGGCGGAGGGAGATTTATGCATTAAAATTGTGCGACCCAAAAGTAAAACACTTGGCGAATGTAGCGCAGGAAGCATACTTTTAGTTACTGAGGGTACGGAAACAGTAGAATATCTTGTCGCAGGGAAGGATATTCCCGTAAAGGGCGGAGTGACGCTTGTGCGCAGGTATCTTCCCCCTTATCAGATGTGCTACGACAGCCTTATGAGAAGCAGCTATTTGTTGTCAAGTATAGATATTCTTCTTGAAAATACATACAGACCCTTGTTTTCTCAGAAACTTCAGGAAAAAATGATGACGGTTTTAGTTGATACATCTGTAAAAAGACATTGTTTTTTACTTTCTAACAATGAAATAAGTCAGCTGGAGTATTTTGTAAATAACGATAAAAAGGCTTCAAGCACCCCCTCGGGAAATTCGCTGACATATCTTACACGTACAATTGGAAGCAATCAGACGGTTTATGCAGTAGGTTATGACGGGATATATACAGCTATATCGCAGGAGATAATGAGCTATTTTCGTCCTGCATTTGTACTTCCGCAGGAAACTGCAGTTGAAAATGTGGAGCATAACAGTCAGCTTGCAGTAAAAATCCCCGAAGAAAAAGCAGGAATTTTTGTGTTTGATGACGGTTTGTGGAAGGAGTGCATATAGTATGGCAACAATAAATTCGGCAATACAATCGGCAATGAGGCTTCATCCTGATAGTATTGATGACATAACTAAATGCCGATGGATAAGCGAGCTTGACGGAAAAATAATGCGTGAAACTATGCACCAAAGTGATTTTGCAGGATATAATTTTCCGCAGGATGGAGACAAAAAACTGCTTGCAGAAAGTCCGTATGACAATATTTACGAGCTTTATATAATTGCTATGGGGGATTTTTTCAGCGGAGAGCTTTCAAGCTATAATGCATCTGCCGTTCTTTTTGAGCAGGCATATTCAGAGTTTCGTAAAAGCTATCTCAGAAACAATATGCCGCCGCAAACAAAACTTGTGCTTTAAGGAGGGAAAAGTTATGCGACTGCCAATATTCAGAGGAGAAAAAAGGTACAGACGCCATATGGTTACCTTTGGAGGACTAAACCTTATGCAGAGCTTTTCAGACGGAGAGATGCGTTCTTGCAGTGGTATTTCGCATATAAACTTTCCTGCAATCACACAAAGGCAGAAAACAAAAAGTATATTTTCGTGTGAAAGTCCGTCGGCACTTATTTTTGCAGGAAAGGAATGTATTGCCGCAAGCGGTGCACTCTATTATGACCGAAAAAAGGTCGGAGAGCTTTCTGAAGGAACAGACAAGCAGCTTGCATATATGGGAAGCAAGGTTCTTGTTTTTCCTGATAAGGTCTACTACGATACAAAGACAGAAAAATTTGGCTCGCTTGAGGCTGAGTGTGTTATAAAAGGTGTTGAGGTAAGCTTTACTAAAAATTCAATAACTGTTCCCGCCTCACATTATGTTACTACCGCAAGGGTTGAGCAACACACGTTTTTTCACGATGAGCTTCTCATAACATATTCGGGTGTAACAGAGCAAAACGGAAAGTATGTTTTTAACGGATTTGGGTTTAAAAAACCGCAGGAGCTTTTGGTTGATAATATTTTTTGCGAAAAATGTAATGCGAATCAGTACCGCATGGTAATGAGCATAGAAGAGGGAAAAGATTTAAAAAGCTATACCGTGACAAGTAAGCTTATGACACTTGAAAACAGTATGAAAAATATTTTCACCGAGTTTCGGCCAAGTGATGTTGTTGAAATATCAGGGTGCAAAACAAACGCAAACAATAGGACTGTGGCACTTATTCAAAGAGGCTCAACAGTGCTCGTCTTTGCAGATGGTACTTTTACGGAAACAAAGGAAACGGCAGATATTACCCTAAAAAGAAAAATTCCCGATTTTACTTCTGTCTGCAGCTATGAGAACAGACTATGGGGGTGCGAAGGAAATACCATTTACGCTTCGGCACTGGGTGACCCGTTTAACTTTTTCAGATATAGCGGACTTTCCACAGACAGCTTCAGTGTAGAGTCGAATACATCGGGCGATTTTACTGCATGTGTTACATACGGAAACTGTTGCCTGTTCTTTAAGGAAAATGCCTGTTACAAGCTTTACGGAAACCGTCCGTCCAACTTTCAGCTTACAGAAAGCTTCGGCAGCGGTATTTCAAAGCCTGAGAGAAAAAGCATTGCAAGTGTTAACGGAAAAATAATCTATAACGGAAATGGCGGAGTGTTTGTCTTTTACGGCGGTATACCGCAGTGCGTTTCTCAAAAAATTGAGGGCATTACATTAAAGGATACAATCGGCGGCAGTGACGGGAAGAGGTATTATCTGAGCACACAGACCCAAAGCGGGCGCATAGAGCTCGTATATGATACAGAGCTTGGATTGTGGAGCAAATCAGGCGTTGAGGATGTAATTGCGTATGCATACTCGGGCGGAGCAATGTATAGGCTGACACAGGACGGTGTAGAGGAAATTTTAAACGAGGCAGATGAGGGCGCCGAGTGGGAAATAACTCTTTGCCCGTTTGACGAAAATTACTATAAAACGAAAAGCTATTCACGTTTTCATATTTGTGCGCAGCTTTTTAATGATTCGTGGATTTGTGTGGAGGTAAAGCGTGATAATGAACCGTGGAGGGTTATTGCCACTAAGTACGGAAACGAAAAAAGCTACATAAATGTTCCCGTCATAATAAGAGGCTGTCACAATATTGAGCTTAGGCTTTCAGGAAAAGGAAAGAGCATTATTGAGTCAATAACAAGGGAATTTTGTGTAAGTTAAAGGGGCGAGAATATTGTTTACAGAGCTTCCCGATTTAAACGGAAAAAAGGCGCAGGAGGCAGTAAATATAATAGAAAACTACCTTCGTGCCAATATGGAGGAGCTTCGGTATATACTAACACATCTTGATAGCTCCAATATAATTGAAATTGATTTAACAAAGACTACTATTTATAAGGGGGAGGACAATGAGCTATAACAAGGAAACCGACTATCAGGCAAAAATAAATGAAGCAGTAAAAAAGGGTGATTATGAAAGCGCCGCAAAGTATGAGAAAAGCCGCAACGAAAAGATAGACGGTGAAAATTTGGGCTATTCAAAAACCAACGATTACAGCGGATGGCTTGATAAGACAGATTATTCAAATGTAATCAGAGATCAGATTGCGTCAGGTGCATCCAAAAACAGCGTTTCAAATACTCTGAAGAAGCGTATAGAAAAAGCCAGCGGAACTAAGGGGCTGACGCAGTATGCCTATGACGATGTGTATGACAAGGCTGTGCGTTATATTATGGGAGGTACATCTTTTTCGTATAAAGAAGATACCCCCCGTTATGAAAACCGTTATGATGACGAAATTCGTGATTTATATGAAAAGCTTTCTGATATTTCAGCCTTTTCATACAACCCGTATTCGGATGATTTGTTTAAATATTATAAGGAACAGTATAACCGTGAGGGAAAGAGAGCAATGGAGGACTTACTCGGCGAGCTTTCTATGAATACGGGCGGCGTTGCGTCAAGCTATGCAGTAAGTGCGGCATCTCAGGCACTTGATTACTATAATTCAAAGCTGACCGATAAAATTCCCGAAATGTATGATGATGCATATGGCCGTTATCTTGATTCCATAGATAATGCCCGTCTTAATCTAAAATCGCTTATAGATATAGATGACAGAGAATATGGGAAGTATCTTGATGAGCTTTCGCAGTATAACAAGGACCGTGAGTTTGAGTACAAAGGCTACCTTGACAGCCTTGATGAAGAGTACAGAATTCGTCAGATGGAAAAGGAAAGCGAGGAAAATATCCGTGACTACGACTATCTGATGCAAAAGCTTTACACAGAGGCAGAGGAAAACAGCCGCAAGTGGGCACAACAGGAGTATGAGAATGCTCAGGAGGAAAGTCAGGAAAAAATAAGCAATGCTCTTAAAAAATGGGATCAGCTTGGCTACCTTGACAGTGAGAGCGCAAAGATTTTAGGGTTGCCTGCAGGTCTCCGAACAGGCGATTATGACTACAAAATGAAAAATCTGTACAAATAAAATCAACGCATAGTTGACAAATTAAAAAACCCTTGCTTTATAAGGATTTTTTAGGTATAATAATATTTACTACTATAAAAATCCCCAAGGCGAAAGGGTGTAAATATATGTACAGAATAGTTGAAAAAACAGCATTAAATGAAACTGTTACAAAAATGGTTGTGGAGGCTCCTCTTATTGCAAGGAAAGCCCAGCCCGGTCAGTTCATAATTTTCCGTGCGACACCCGACGGGGAAAGGGTGCCTCTCACGATAGCAGATTATGACACCGATAAGGGCACCGTGACAATAATTTTTCAGGTGGTAGGTGCCTCCACAATGGAGCTTAACAGTCTTAATAAAGGCGACTGCATTTGTGATTTTGTGGGACCTTTAGGCACACCTAGTAAAATTGATAATCTTAAAAAGGTTTGTGTAATAGGCGGCGGTGTAGGATGTGCAATCGCATATCCCGTTGCAAAGAAACTGTACCAAAACGGCACCGAGGTGCATACCATAGCAGGCTTTCGCAATAAAGACCTCGTAATTTTAGAGGAGGAATTTAGCAAAGTCAGCGATTTATTTAAAATAATGACGGACGATGGCTCATACGGTGAAAAGGGACTTGTTACAAATGCCCTTGAAAGCCTCATTGCAGACGGAAATGTTTACGATGAGGTTATTGCAATAGGTCCGCTTATTATGATGAAGTTTGTGTGTCTTACAACGAAAAAATATGGTATAAAGACAACTGTATCAATGAATCCGATAATGGTTGACGGTACGGGAATGTGCGGCGGATGCCGCCTGAGCGTAGGCGGGGAAACAAAATTTGCCTGCGTTGACGGACCTGATTTTGACGGGCACGCAGTAGATTTTGACGAGGCGATGAGCCGCAGCGGAATATATAAAGAGTTCGAGGCCAAAAGACGTGAGGAAACGTGCAACCTCTTCAAAAAGGAGGTAGAGTGATATGGCAAATATGAATCCTAAAAGATGTCCTATGCCATCACAGGAGCCTTCAGTGAGGAAGAGAAATTTCCAGGAGGTTGCTACGGGATACACTTTTGATATGGCAATAGAAGAGGCAAAGCGTTGCCTTAACTGTAAAAATAAGCCGTGTGTTAGTAAGTGCCCCGTTGGAATTAATATTCCTGCATTTATAGAAAGACTTGCAAATGAGGATATAAAGGGTGCTTACAAGGTTATATCACGCTCAAGTGCACTCCCTGCAGTATGCGGCAGAGTTTGTCCGCAGGAGGTGCAGTGTGAAAGCGCCTGCGTGCGTGCTATAAAGGGTGAGAGTGTTGCAATTGGACGTCTTGAAAGGTTTGTCGCAGATTATGCCCGTGAGAATTTCAGCGAAGATGTAAAAAAACCTGAGAAAAACGGACATAAAGTTGCAATTGTAGGTGCAGGTCCGTCAGGACTTAGTGCTGCTGGTGACCTTGCAAACTTAGGTTATGATGTTACGGTTTTTGAGGCGCTTCATACTCCCGGGGGTGTGCTTGTATACGGAATTCCCGAATTCAGACTTCCTAAGGCTATTGTGAAAGAGGAGATTGAAAAGCTTTCAAAGATGGGTGTAAAAATAAAAACAAATATGGTAATAGGAAAAATTATTACCGTTGACGAGCTATTCTTAGATGGCTTCGAGGCTGTGTACATAGCAAGCGGAGCGGGACTTCCCAGCTTTATGAATATTAAGGGCGAAACGCTTAATGGTGTATACAGTGCAAATGAATATCTCACACGTGTTAATCTGATGAAGGCATATCTTCCAAATTCAAAAACACCCATTAAAAAGAGCAGTCGTGTTGCAGTTGTAGGCGGCGGAAATGTTGCAATGGATGCCGCAAGAAGTGCTATGCGAATGGGTGCACAGGAGGTTTATATTGTATACCGCAGAGGTGTGGAGGAGCTTCCTGCACGAAAAGAGGAAGTAGAGCACGCAATGGAGGAGGGTGTTATCTTTAAAACCCTTACCAATCCCGTAGAAATCCTTGGCGATGAAAACGGTAATGTTTCTGCTATAAAGTGTGTGGAGATGGAGCTTGGAGAAGCTGATGAAAGCGGTAGAAGAAAGCCTATAGAGAAGAAAGACAGCGAATTTTTGATAGAGGTTGACACAGTTATCGTGTCGATTGGAACAAGCCCCAATCCGCTGATAAGAAAAACCACTCCAGGTCTTGAAACGAACAAACGCGGCTGCATTGTAACCGACGGAGAGGGCGGCAAAACCACGCGTGAGGGTGTGTTTGCAGGCGGTGACGCCGTAACGGGTGCCGCAACAGTTATCCTTGCAATGGGTGCAGGAAAAAGCAGTGCAAATGCGATTGATGAATATATCAAAAGTAAAAAATAAAAAAATACTTAAAAATCCCCTATGATACCTTTTATGGTATTATGGGGGATTTTTTTGAAAGGAAGTGCAAAAGATTTGCTAACGATACATATAAACGGACAGTTTGTATCAAAAAGCTCTAAGAATGCATTCCCTACGGGAAGCGCTAACACAGCAGAGCTTCAGTTTATATTTGATGACAGCTGGCTTGGATACGCTAAAAGGGTGCTGTGGCGTGATGCAAAGGGTGAAAACCTGACAAGTGTTTTGCTAAGTGCAGAGCCTATGCAAAAAAACACATATAATAGCACAGTTCCAACTGCCGTGACAACGAGTGCTGGGTGGTGCAGCTTTACGGTGGAGGGCTTTTTTGAGTCCAATCCCTCAAAAGTAATGAAGAGCATCACAGACGGACTTTTTGTAGCATACTCGCAAAGCTCCGACGGTATTGCGGAAATAACTCCATCTGAGGCAATGCAGCTTCAGGCAGAGTTTGAGGGCCTAATGCCAAAGGTGGAAGCCCTTATGGAAAATACCAGAACTGAAGTAAGCACTCTTGCCAGAAATCTTAACGTATGGGAAAGCTATGACGAAAAAAAGCTTTACAATAAGGGAAATAAGGT
>JAEIGA010005454.1_pt1 | contig 19432 bp, 26 predicted proteins | sample 9270691 | NCBI WGS metagenome assembly JAEIGA01 (sample SAMN17057246, study PRJNA624740) | gut metagenome | biome: biome; isolation source: fecal sample | host: Bos grunniens | place: China: Xizang | collected 2019 | reverse complement strand
GGTCAGGTCGGTACAGTCGATTTTTATGGTTTTCTCTGCGCCGTTTTTGCCCTCTACCGTCTTTTTTAAGGTCAGGGCAAACTCCTGGTTAAAGCCCGCTATGGTGCTTTTCATTGCGGAATCGTTCCTCCTCTCCGGGCCAGCTCCACCATGTCCCGCTCTTTCTTGGCCCGGTTGGCTGCGGCCACCGGATCCAGCAGGTCAGGATCTTGGCGCTGGTTCATTCGGCGCAGCCGCACCACGCTCTCGTATTTCGGGAATCCCAGGGGGTTACCCAGGAATACGGTGGAGAAATGCAGGGCGTGGAGGTCCACGCCGATCTGCCGGGCGTGCTGCTTACAGACGTAATAATACAGGGCATTGTCGTCGGCTCTGGTGGCCGGGTGATCCTGGAGCACCTGCCGCACAGTGCCCTTTATTTCGGTGATTTCTTTTTTTGTCGCTCTTTGCATGGTGCCGCCTCCTGCTCAATGAATTCCACCACAATGCGGGGGTTCTGCTTGTCTACCTCGAATCTGTCCAGGTAGCCGGTAACGTTGTCCCAGCCATCATCCTCCAGGGTGCCGGTTTGCACCAGGGCGTCCTGGATAACCTTGCGGGCAAAGCTGGCCACGTTGTCCTTGTCCCGCCTGCGGTCCTGCTCGTAGAACGTAAACAGGAGGAATACCGGCCGCTGGAATCTGCAGCGGCGCATTTGCGCCATGATCTGCCACATGATCGCCGTCTGTGCATCCTGCTTCATGCGGTTGCCTTTTTGGGGGTTGGTGCGGCAGGTGTTGGTGTATTCGTTGAGCCCTGGCAGCCTGCCGGGGATGGTCAGTGTGTGCTCCGACTTATTGCCCAGGATGGTGATGCTGTAGGCCGCCACCGGGGTGCGCGTTTCCTGGCTCATTCAGCAGCACCCGCCTCAGCCGTGCGCTTCATGGCCTCGATGGTATCCTTTACGGCGTTCACCACGTTGGTGTGGTCGTATGCGCTATCGTTCACAATCACCTCCAGCATGGTGGCCGCCTTGGTCAGAAAATGGTATTCCGCCATGGTGATGGTGATGTATTCTGTGGTCTTGTTTTCGTTCATTGGTTCCGCTCCTCTCGCTCCACGGGTTTCCCGTGAAACACTGTTTTTTTGTTGTTTAACGGTTTTTCTAAATTTCAAAGCGGGCTTGTTCTTCGTTTGGCAAAAGGCCCTCTTTTTTATTTCTTTTCATTTCCTCCCGGAAACGTAAATACCGCCGGGTGTATTCGTAGCTTTGGCCAAAAATCTTATTTGCTGCCCTGTAGAAATTCGGTTCGTATTTACGGGTAAGCTCCAGTTCCTCCTCGAAATCCTTGCCGAATGGGCAGCCAGCGCAGCCGGTGCGTTTCATGCCCCACACTCCATAGCAATCGCTATGCGTGAGGCCATAATGCTGGTCATACTCCACTTTGTCGGCGTCACTAAACCAGAAGAGCGGGCGGTAGGTGTCTGCCCCGGTCATTGCCTGGGTGTAGCAGGTGCTGAATGTACTGGCGCGGGCACCTTTTTCTGCCTTTCTCACGCCGGTGCAGTTCAGGTCAAAATCGTTTTCCTGCTCGTATTTGTCGGCCACCTCTTTCTTTGCGTATGTGCAGCATTTTGCGGAGATCCTGAACGTCGGCGGGTTGGCGATCATAAACTCCTTGAGGTATGGAATATACGAAATATTAAACCTTGAATTCTGCCCGGTTTTAGATAGCGGCCAGTTATTGCACCAGAAACGCAGGGCGGCCTTGCACTGCGGGTACTTCTTTAGCAGAACGTCAAACGGCTCGTCCTGCCATTGGAAATTGTGCCGCTGGAGGCGGTATATGTATTCGCTTACGGTCTTGCTCCAAAATGGTATGCCGTACTCCTTTACGCATATCGGGATCGGTTTGATCGGTGGCAGCACCTCGATTTTTATGCCGTACCTTTCCTCCAGGGTTTTGATTTGCTGCTTTGTGGCCTTGTACTCCAGGCCGGTATTGAAATACACAAAGGTGGTTTTATCCTTGCCGCCGCAGCGGATAAGCATGTCCGCCATGATATCGCTATCCCAGCCGCCACTCAGGGAGCACATGATCCGCTCGTGGGTGTTCACCATTTGGAGGCATTTGCCCAGGCCGTCCTGTATGGTCAGGTTGTCCGGGCCCGCGTCCATGAGATCCGCCTGGCTTATTCTGTTTTCCAAATCCTCAACTCCTCGCAGGGTCAAGAGAGATGCACCAGGGCGATCATAACGGCCAGGGACAGCAGGGACGTGATGCCCGCCACAATTGCCCAGTATGACAGGAATCCCAGGAAATGCAGGGCCCGCTTGACCTTGCGCAGGCGGCGCAGCTTTTTACGCTCTGCCCGGTGCTGGTTGGCGACGATCCGCGCCACGGTCTCAAAGTCGTAACGGGTACGCGCTGCCGCTTGTCCGTATGTCATGGTTATCTCCCTTTCTGATTATTCTGTAATTTCCTCGCAGATATGTACGATATGCTCACAGAGGGCCGCCGGTATGACGGACCGCTCTCTGCTTTCTTTCAGCCCTTGGGTGCCGGTCTTTGCGCCCCTAGGTGCCCGTGCGTGGCAAGGGTCCCCATTCTTGCACATGGGTTTGAATTTCGGGGTCGGGTGATTCGTCCATATGTCGGTAGGTTTCATTCTTCTTTCTTGCGCAGGTTTGTCCAGTTCATACTGGCAGTATGTAACGGTGTAGCGTGGCAGGCCCTGCATCCAGGTCATTTTTCGCATACCGCCGCGCGGGTTTTCAATAAACCAATATTTCGGGCGCAGTTCCTGAATGAGCCGCAGCACGTTCTGGTCTACCTGGTCGCAAAATTTCGCGTATTCGCTTACCGGGTCCAGGTTGCCGGTTTCTTTGTTCTTTCGCCGGTGGTGGCTTATGGCCGCAATGGAGAAAGTCGCACAGTCAGGGCTGGCCCATATTACGTCAGGCTGGCCAAACTCCCGTAGCACTTGCTCCGCCGTCAGGGTCCCGATATCTGCATAAAGGTCGATGTTTTCAAAATCCTTTGACCACTCGACGCTGTAAACCTCATGGCCATGTGCCTCAAAGGCCCGGCCGATGCTGCGGGTTCCCGCGAATAACTCCAAAACTTTCATGCAGTTGCTGCTGCCTCCTTTGTTCTTCTTTTGTAGTGCTCCCGCAGGGCGCTCTCCAGCTGACTGCGGGCTTTGGCCTGGGCCTTGGCCTCCTCTGTCTCGTTGAGGATCGGCCGGTAAATGGTGATTATTGCCGGGCCTCTCTGCACCGTCTTGCAGCGGTAGCCGGGCTGGTCGGTTGCTGGTGTCCAGTTTTTCATAGGTCCCTCCTAGGTAGCCGTTTTAGGCTACTTTTGCAGCAAAAAAAATAGCCTCTTTTTCCGCCGGGTCAGTGATGCCCAGCAGCTTGCACAGCGCATCTATTTCACTAGCCTTGAATTCGCACCGGTTCATAATCTTATTTGCCAGGGTTTTCAGAGTGATTCCCAGCGCTTTGGCGATATAACTTTTTTTGAGCCCGGACTCCTGGATGCGCCGCTCCAGCAGATTGGTATTTGTCATGGGTTCACCTCCTGAATATGGATTTCTTGCGGTAGCCGTTTTTGGCTACTCGTTGCTATTTCAATATAATATCTGGTCTCCTCTTTGTCAACCTTTTTTTCTGAAAAATGCGTAAAAAATTGACACAATGGCTACCGGGTGCTATGATACCCGCAGGAGGTGATAGTTTGATAAAGCTAAACATAGGAAAAAACATACTTGCCGCCCGCAGGCGTTTGGGGCTCACCCAGGAGGAGCTGGCCGCTCGTGTAGGTTATAAAACAAAATCAGCAATAAACAAAATAGAGCTTGGCGTCCGTGATCTGCCGCAGAAAAAAATCGCAGCCTTTGCGCAGGCTCTGGACATGACGCCGGGCCAGCTCATGGGATGGGACGAAAAGCCAGCAGAGGAATTGCAGGACATGGGTGGCCTGGCGGCACAGTTGATCATGGACCAGGAGGCCATGGAAATGGCGCGGGATATTATGGCCCTAAATGAGGCAGACCGCTACGCGCTGCGCCTGGTGATCGCGTCCATGAAACAAAAAAAGACTGACGCGGGCGCGTCAGTCGTCGAATCCGAAAAGGGTTTTGAAAAAGCCGATTGCGATATGTAGTTGTGGTTCATCTAGTCTGTCAATCCAGGTGTGGAGCTTGTTTCTCAATGTTTCAATCATGGCAAAAACCTCGCTTTTTGATTCCGGGGCGGGAACGTGTGTTCTGTTTTCAATATTTCTGAAAACATTATACAATCTGGCATTTTATTATCGCCACCTGTAAATGTTTCCTGTTTTAGAGTATCACGCACAGCATGTCGAAATCAGCAGAAAAATGGGGGATGATGGTATGACACTCAGCGAAAAGTTAGGAAAAGAATCTAGGTATAAAATATGGTTGCTGTACCTGCGGAAAAGCCGCCAGGACGATCCAAACGAAACAGTGGAGGAAGTCCTGGCCAAACATGAGGCACAGCTCCAGGAATGGGCAGAGCGGGAGCTGGGCCAGCGGATACCGGAGGAATGTATATACCGTGAGGTAGAAAGTGGAGAATCAATTCAGGCACGCCAGGCCATAAAGGACGTACTGGCCCGCATAGAGGATCCGGCCGTGGCCGGCTGTATCGTCATGGAGCCCTCCAGGCTTTCACGCGGCGATCTCCGCGATTGTTCCGTGATAATTGATTCATTCAGGTTCAGCCGGTCCATGGTCGCCACGCCATATATGACCTATGACCTGGAGAACAAAATGGAGCGCAAATTTTTCAAGGACGAATTGCTGCGCGGTAACGACTTCCTGGAATACACAAAGGAAATACTTTTTCGGGGCCGCGTGGCAGCTGTAAAACGCGGATGCTTCATTGGTAACCACCCGCCGTATGGCTATAATAAAATCAAGATAGGCAAGGACCACACACTGGAAATAAATGAGGATCAGGCACCGGCCGTACAGCTTGCTTTCGATATGTACGTCAACCAGGGCGCTACACCTTATCAGATTGCATGTCGTCTCAATGAGCTGGGTGTAAAACCGGCCCGCATTGCCAAATGGAAAAAGGACAGCGTCCGGGTCATGCTGCGGAATCCACACTATGCCGGTTATGTGGCTTTCAATCAAAAAAAGGACACGCAGGTGCTGGAAAACGGAAAAATTGTAAAGAAACGCTTGGCGCAGCCTGTGGAGGACGTAATCATAGCAGAGGGTAAACACACAGCAATAATAGACCGGGCCCTGTGGCAGGCCGCCCAGGAGCTCGTGGCGCAGAATCCGCGCATTAACCAATTTACGGCCTTAAAGAATCCACTGGCCTCTGTGCTGTTTTGTAAAGGCTGCGGCCAGGTATTGGCTCTGCACCCATACAAACACGCAGAGGACAGATACACATGCAAGCAGAGGCCGCCGTGCTATAAATCCGTAAAGGCCAGCGCCCTTATGGACGCGGTTATATTTTCTCTGGAGGAGGCAGAGTTGCCCGCCCTGGAGCTAAAGGTAAAAAACGGCGACGGCGACGCCCGGCGGATCCAGCAGCGCCTCCTGGTCAAATTGGAGCAACAAATGGAGGAATACCGGGCCCAGGAGGAGCGGCAGTACGATCTCCTGGAAACAAATCCAAATTACCCGCAGGATGTTTTTGAGCGCCGTAACAAAGCACTGCGGGCAAAAATGGACGAATGCCAGGCAGCGATCTACAAAGCAAAAAGCGCCCTGCCACAGTCCGTAGACTATGCAGAGCGTGTCCTGGCCTTAAAGGCCGCTATTGACATCCTGCGGGATGATACCGCCACAGTTGAGGAGAAAAACAAGGTTGTAAAGGCTATCGTGGAGCGCATCGAATATTCCAGTATTCCCAGCGACAAAGAAAACAGGAAACGGCTGCGCGGTGGTGAGGTTTCGCCGTTTGAGGTACGTATATCGTTGCGGTTGTGATACGGCCGCATTTTATGCAGCGCATGGGTGTGCAGGTTCGTCTGCACCCTCATGGTCTGCATATCCTACAAAACCCGCCACAATAGGCTTTTGAGGGGCACCCGCCTGGGGTGTCCCTCTTTTTTGTTATTCTTTTGTAATCATGTGCCATATTTCCCTGGCTGTCTCCTTAATGCTGTATATCATATCCGCCACAAAGTCAGTTAGCCCAAACAGACGCAGGACCGCGTACATGATTGCGGCAGATATTGCGCTGGTCAGCAGCAGGATTAGGGCGGCGCAAACGGTCGCTAAAAATTCCACCATGCCGCCCTCCATTATACCAGGTCGTCCATGCTGCAGCCCAGGGCCTGGGCCAGCTTTTTGAGGGTGCGGGCTTTCGGTTCCCGCTCCTCGGTTTCCCAGCGGCAGACGTCTTTCTGCGTGCATCCCACGGCCGCAGCAAGCTGCGCCTGGGTCATGCCTGCGGCCTGCCGGACCGCTCTCAGTTTTTCGCCCATGGTTTACTCCTCCTTTATCATGCGCAGAAACGACGCCATGCAGCGACGGCGGCGGGTCTGCTCTTGTGGGTGCTGTCCTTGACCTTTTTGCCGGTCTGGTTCCGCACGATCAGTCGGGCGGTGCCGTCGGGCTGGTCGGTGATGGATGCGGTGCAGCCGTAGCTCTTGTGTGTGGTTTTCATGGTGCTCCCTTTCTATATCCGGTGGAGCCCCGAAAAGTTTGTCAGGAGGGGGCTTGACTTTTATTTACTTATTGTTTATTATGATATTGGTTTTTTGGGAATTGCTCGGTTGGGGCTTCGGCTCTGCCGGGCTTTTCTTTTTGCTGGGGGTTATTGTTACGGTGATTTTGATTTCTATTTTCACTTTTCGGGGCTCCCTTCGGTACCCCCTCCTGACATCGTTATTATATACCCTATTGGGTATAATGTCAAGTATTATTTTTAGAAAATTCAAAATATTTATAAAGAAATAGCCCCGGCTCTCCATGTGGAAAGTCGGGGCTATCGGTTATGTATTGGCCTGGTCGGCAGCTTCGTCCAGGGCTGCCAGCATTTCGTCGCGGGTCATATTGTCGGCGTATGCAAAGCCTACCTGTTTCAGCACCTCGCGCAGCTGGTCGTCGTCCAGGTTGTCCACGTCGATGCCATCCATGACAATGGTGGCGCTGTTAAATACGTCGTTAAACTCGCCCACGGCCGCCTCGATCAGCATGCGCAGCTCCATGTCGGTGACGTAAATTCCGTTCTCTGCCAGCATGGCGGCAGCGGCCTCCAGGGCCTTGGCCAGCTTTTCGGGGCCGCCCAGGGTCTGGTAGATCTGCTCCACGCCCTGCACCACGGTGCGGGCCACGCTTTTCTTGATCTCGGTATTGACGTACCGGGTGGCCAGCTTCTTGACAGCCAGGCCCACCACACCGGCCAGAGCGGTGAGAATTGCGCCCAGGATCTCCGCGCCGTATGCGTTGATAATTTCTTTGGCGATTTCCATAGTGTTGTCTCCTTTACTTGTGATTGATCAGGTGGCTCTGCAGGCCCTTTTTGGCGTCCTCCATCTGCTTGATGTTGTTGCCGTCTATGCCATGATCCAGCAGGGCCAGCAGGGCCTGGAAAATAGCGCGGTTGTCCTCGTGTACGCTTGCAAGCTCCTGGTGGTCGTTGCTAAGCTTGCTGTCCACTTCCTTGCGCCATTTTTCCAGCTCGTCCAGGCGGCTGTTTTGCTCGTCGTTCGGTGCCTTTGCGGCCCTCCACGCCTTTGCAATGCGGTCTGCGGCATTGCCCAGCAGGACAATAGCAGCCGCCGCCCAGGCAATAACGGCCCACAATTCGCCGGGGGTGATGTTCTCCATTGGTCTCACCTCCTCACGCCATGCCCAGCAGCTTGCACCAGGTCAGGCCCATGGCGGTGGCCTCGCCGTCGGCAATGCAGCCGGTTTTTCGTTGGTAGGCCGTCATGGCCTCGTGGAATTTTGCGCCCGCCACGCCGTCAGCCTCGCCCACTTGGGTATAGCCCAGGGCGTACAGTCTTTTCTGGATGGCCTCCACGGCCGCGTGCCGGGCGTTTTTGGTTTTGGAAATGGTGACGGTAGCCGCCAGAGTTTTGGGGCCTGCCACGCCGTCTACGGGCGCACCGCAGGCTTTTTGCACGTCGGTGACAAACTGCCCCAGGGTGTAGCCGTTCCCGGCTGCGGGGGCCGTGCTGGCTGTCGTGGAGCCGGTGCCACCCGGGCCCATGGCCAGAGCGCCGCCGAACGTGCTGCGGTATGCCTGGCCCTGGCCGTACCAGAACGATCTCGACGGGCGGGTGTCGATGTGTACAAAATAGCCATCCTTGGCCGTTTCGTATAGGCCGATGCCCTTTATGCCGATGTATTCCGCATAGGCTGCCACCCTGCGGGGTGCAACGCCGCGGACCACAATGTCAGCGGCCTGGCCTTTGGTATGGCGGGAGCCGGTGGCCCCGCCCACGCTGGGCCTGCTGTTGTAGGTTGGGCAGCGGTATGCGGAGGTCAGTTCTACCTCCACGCCGAAATAGTCCCGGATCTGCTGGAGGTATACCACCAGTTGCGGGTCTATGAGAGTAACGGCGCAGGCGTTGCACGGGCTGCCCAGGCCGCAACGGAACTCCCGGGCGTTGAAATTCTTGGATAGCTTGGTGGTACTGCTTTTTGGGTATGATTGTACTGCCATGTTATCCTCTCCTCTGGTTGTGGTTATGCGTTCGCGGCGGCCACCAGTTCCGCCAGTTTGCTGTCGATATACAGTTTGGTGTCTGCGACGTATTCTGCGGCCATGTGGGCCCCGGAATCGTTCAGGATGGTGGTGGAGGGCTTGACGCTATGCAGGGCCGCAAAAGCAGCCAGCTCCGCCTCGGACAACGGGGTCTCTATTGGTGTTTCGTAGGTTGCAAATATCACAGGCGGGTTATTTGCATAGTCGTAACCGATAGGGACGAATGCCCAGGTAGCTGTGCCCTCGACGTAGAAATGTACCTCGTCGTTTCGGTTGTACGCATATTTTTCGGCCACATTGCAAAGCGCCGCTTTTGCGCCTCTCCACCGCAATTCCTCGTCAGCTATGCCTTTGATAGGAATAACCGCGCTCAAAACGTCGTTCGGGTTGGTCGTTGGCAGTGTGCAGGAGACGCTTGTAACGCGTTTTACATACACGCCCCGGGCCAGGTCTACCTCGTCGCAAATCCATTGCTGGCCGTCTGCGTCGGTGTAGTTGCCGCCAGAGTTGACGGGGATACCGGGCAGGCTTGCGGTGGTGGTGATGGCCATGGTCTGCACATTTTCCTCGGTGCCGTCGGTGATTGTCACCGTCGGGGCCTGGGTGCTTACGATCTCCACCGGGTTGTCCGGGGTGGGGGTGCCGTCCTGGGTGGAGCGGCCAAAGATCCGCAGGCCGGTCAGCGGGTGGTCGGATGCGTCGTGCACCTGGATGGTGGTACCCTCTGCCTGGCAGACAATGGCCCCGGCGGTGGAGCGGGTCAGGGCGTCCACCTGCTGGCTCATGGCGGTGTAGTCGTTGGGAATCTCGGCCAGGACGTTCTCCTTTTTGGCCTCAATCTCGGCCACAGCGGCCTCCTGGGCGGCTTTTGCCGCGTTCTGGACCGTCTGCACCTGTTCAGCGCCCACGGCCTCCACGTTGGCCTCCTGGGCCTCTACAGTGGCCAGCAACTGGGCGATGAGGTCGGAGCCAGCAGCGGCTGCTGCTTCGGTGTCGGGTTCCAGGCCCTCCAGGACATTGCCCTGGGCCAGAGTGGTGTGCCAGTCGTTTGTCTTTGTGCTGCCGGGCAGGCTGGCGCAGAGAACAAACTGCACGGTACCCTTGTACTGGGTGACCTTGGGCCACAGCTCCCAGCTAAAATAGACGTTTTCGCTGTCGCTGGTGGTGTCCTTTACCAGGTAGCCGTCCCGGTCGCCGTTGGCGTTCTGGAAATTGATACGCAGGAAACACGCGGCCAGGTCGATGCCCTTGCCCACGTAGCGGGGGCATTGGAAATACTTCGTTTCGGCGTTGCCGTCGTGCTCTACGCCGAAAAGCCTTTCGGAATCGGGCACGTAAATCTCTCTGGTGTCCGCGTCGATCACCAGCAGCTCATGGGTGCCGCTGGCCGCCTCGTCGGGCATAGCTGCAAAAATTTCGTCAAGTGTTGCCATAGCTCCGCCCCTCCATCAGCGGCCGGTTTTCTGGTTGAATTCTGTCACGTTCGTGGGGATCCGCAGTCCATCCCGCTGGCCCACCACGCTGACCAGCACGGTGGTGCCGGTCAGTACGGCGTCGGGAATCATGCAGCAGTCGCCCAGGATGAGCACGGCCTCCTCTCCGCTCTCGCCGGTGAAAACGGCCGCTTTCTTGCAGCCTTTCCAGTCGGCAGAGAAACGGAAACGGGCCCGCAGATAGCCACGGCTATGGGAAACGATGCCGCCGAAATCACAGGCCGGGTCTGGTTTCAGTCTCTGGCCCTCGACGATAAAGCATAACGTGCGCATACTGTCCTCCCTTACTCGGTGACGATGGCCCACCACGCCGGGTACTCGCTGGGCGCGTATGGGTTGTTGTCCTGGGTGGAGCTGTATGTGCTGCCGTTTTCGGTGCAGCATTCGCCCGCCATGTACAGGCCGCTGGTGCCGTAGGGAGCCACCCAGGGCTTGGCCTTTGCCGGGTCGGTGGTGTGGGCCAGGCCCCACAGTGCCCGCAGGCTGGAGGGCCTGCCGGGATAGTGTGCAGCATTGTGGGGCTGCAGCAGCGTCCAGACCTGGCCCTCGTCCACCACGGGGTAACCGGCAGACCATGCGCTGTAATCCTTGGCGGGATCCCATGCGGGCACGTTGCCCTCCTCGGCAATGATCTCGGTGCCGGTCATGGCCGGGGCGCGGCTCTGCAGTTCCAGAGCCTGGCGGCGGCCCTCCTGGTACATGATTTCCTTGGGGTCGATCATACGCTATTCACTCCCTCCTGGTAGGCTGCGGCCAGCTCGGCCAGGTCTGCCTCATACTGGGCCTGAGAAATGGCCAACTCTTCATACGGCTTCCATGGACAAATCATTTCTCCATAGAATACAGCGCCATCGTTTCGTGTCCAGCTTTCGCCAGCAGGTACGAGGCGGTAACCTTTAATCAGCGCGTCACATTTTCCGTCAAAGAAATCCGTTTCCACACTGCGCATAGTGCCATCATTCGTGACATAGCACTTGAAATCTGAGTCAATGTAGATAGTCTTCAATCGTCACACCTCACATTCAAGATAGCCATACGTCAGTAATGTGACAGCCAGAAACCGCAGACACATTCTGGCCCTCCTCACCAAGCCAAACGTAAAAAGCGCCTTTTGCGTCCGCAATGTCCAGCTGATTCGTTCCGTTTTTAGTAATGGACACGATTCTCTCACAGTCTGCCTTGTTGGAGAAACTATCATCATTAAAGTGGATTTCATTGGGCTTGGTGTTGTTGATACCAAGGTAGCAAGTTCTCGAAAAATCCTTGACCTCAACATTGAGAAATTTATAGCTACTCATATCAATAGCATTTTGAGTGAATAACTGTGCACCTTTCCAGTCGGATTTGAACATCATTGCCAAGTAATCCGACTGAATGGTGGCAGCACCAAGTGTTTTCCAGCCACCCGTTACGGAATCCTGCGTGTTGCCCGGAGTGTACAAATATAGCGTGGTTATGATCTCACTGAACTGCACCCATGCTCCGTTTTGGAACATATATGCATCAATCTGCACCCACTCACCGTTGATATACTGCTTTACAGACTGGGGATATACTTGAATCCCGTTTTTCTTCAAAGCATTGAAATAGACGTCGCTGGACGTTCCCGTGGGAATCCAGACCATACCCTCGGCGGGTTCTGCCGGTGCCGTTGCGCTAAAAATGTAGCTTATTGCAGTGTCGGACGTGTTGACCCAAATGGTATTTTCGGCAGGGTTGGACGGCTGGGCCGTACCTCCAACCACCTTAAAATTTAAGCCGCCTCCGCCACCGCCGCAGATTGCTGCCTCCAGGGCATACCCTCGCGGACGATATACCGGCAGGGTTTCGGCGGTGTATGCGCCCTCATACAGAGCGCACCATGCAATTTTGAGCACGGAGCCCGGGGTCTGCGCCGCGTCACCCTCGCCGATAAAGAAATTCAGGTAGTCGCCAGCGTCGAACGTTTCGGGCAGCGTCACGGAGGAAACCACCAGGCCCGTGCCGGCGAATGCCATTTCTCCGTAGGGGGTGCCTGCGGTCACGTCGTTGCTGGAATTGCCCAGCATAATCTCATAGGTGCCAGGGCTTTGCAGCACGTAGGCCGCCAGAGTTACGGTCTTGCCAGCCAGCCGCTTGGTGCCGTTTTCGATGGTCTGGAAAAGGCCAGCGAATTCGCCCACGCTGGTGATCTGGAGACCCTCGTTTTTTACGATGGTCAGCACGCCGGTGCCTCTCTTTTTCCAGCGGTCGATGGTTTCAACGCCGCCCAGGTCGTACTGGTCCGCGCCGTTGGAATTGACGGGGTCTGCAAAATTGCTATTGTTCAGGAGGTTGGGGATTCTCAGCGCCCGGCCGGTGGCCGCAGCGTCTGCCGCTTTTCCCTCCAGAGAAAGCGTCGGATCCGTTGAGGTGGAATCTCCCAGGGTGTAGCCGGTGCCGTCCTCGTTGACGATCACCGCCTTGCCGATATCCTGCAGAGAGGGAGCGGGGAGCACGTTATCCTCGGTCACGCCCTGGAAAAATGCCTCCCATGCAGCCTGCTGCGCTGCCAGGTAGTCCTGGGTCTTGGCAAGCTCCTCCTCATATGCCGTCTGCCACTGTGTAAACAGGGTAGAGGTGTCCACCTGCTTAATGAGGCCGGTGACCCAGCCGCAGACGGTGCTGTCCGGGCGGGTGTCGGTAATGTTTGCCTGAGATATGGAAGTGGACAGCTTGGGCACGCGAATGGCCGCCAGCATGTACTCCTTGCGCACGTCCGTGCGGGTCATGGCCGGGGCCGTAGGCGATGCTGCTGGGTCGCCCTGCTTGATGGTGATACCACAGGCCCGCTCTGTCATGTCCACATACATGACCACGGCGTCCACGCGGTCCTGGGAGCCGCCTGCGGCCAGTGTGAGGGTGACGGGTGCATCATTTTCCATAAAATGATGGTCCAGCATGGCCCGGCCTGCTTCCACCTGCACGTCCATGCCGTCATTGGCCAGCACCTGCAGGCTGCTGGAGGTGTAGGCATAAACGCCGTCAGAAACGATATACTGCAGGTATTTGCCGATCTGCGCGGCGTTGTAAAGCCGGTCCTTGTTTACGCTGTTGAAAAATCCGTAAGTAATTGCCACGGTTTTGCCTCCTTTTTATCCGAATGTCGGGGTACAGGTATAGCCGTCCTCGTCCCAAACTTCGATTACTTCCAGCACCTGGGTGTCCACCGCCACGCCGTACTTGTTTACGACCGTCACGATATCGCCCAGGAAATAGTCCTGCTTATAGGCGTACATTTGCATGGGCTCAATGGTGCCCTCCATGCTCTCAACAATGGGGGCCTCGCTCAGGCCGACGTTGCCGCGCTCCGCCAGCTGTGCGGTTACTTCTTCGGCAGATATTTCTCCGTCGTTGCTGGATACGTCGCGGGCGTCCACGTACAGCTCCCTGCGGTGCAGGCCCTCCTGGTCCGTGGATCGGCCGACGACTACGCGCTGCCGGTCTGCGCCCTCGCCCTCGCCCGCCACCAGGGCCACGGATTTATATGCCGTGGTATCCAGGGTGTAGGTGGTTGCCCGCAGGTTGTCGTTGCTCTCGGAAAAGATAACGCGCGGGTTTTCAAATTGGCTCATGGATCTGTCCACGCCCTTGTAGAAATCCAGCGGCAGGCGTTTGCTGTCGGTGTCCATGGTGATCTTAAAGCCGTAGTTTTTCGCGGCGCAGATGGATTCCACGGTCTCCAGCAGGTCGTCGCCGGTGTACTGTGCGTCCATAGTCTCGGTGAATCCGTGAGCCTCGGCCAGTACCAGCGGGGCGTATTTCCGGGCCTCGATTGCCGGGGAAATAAGGGCGTCAGTTACCAGCTTTCTCAGGCCTTTCTCTACGGTGCCGCTGATTGTGGTCTGATCCCAAATGATGCGGCGGCCCAGGATCTGGCGGAGGCAGCGGCCGGTCGCCAGCAAATAGTCGCCGTTTTCCTCGTCGGTACCGCTCTCTACCTTTTCAATGATGCCCACCATGTCGTCGTCTGCTCGGATTACCCAGCGATCCCTTTGGAGAATGTCGGCCATTTCGGCGGACATGGAGACGTAAATCTCGAAATCACCGCACTGGCGGAATCGGTTGGCCCATATCAGGCTATTGTAGGTATCGACGACGGCCAGCGCCTCGAAATTCTCGTTGAAGATCCATAAATCGATGCCCTGCATAGCTTACACTCCCGTATACATGTTGGTATGATACACGCCCAGCTCGCACTCGCCCACGTCCACCGTGTAGCTGTACTCATTCGCGCCGACTGCCATTTGCAGCCAGGAGCTGCCCAGCATGAGGGTGTTGATGTAGTTCGTGCGCACGCCGTCCCTTATGTGGGTGATGCGTTTGGAGCCGGTAACGGTGCAGATCTCGATCTGGTCGCCGGGTTCCAGAGTTGCATGCACGCCGATAAATTCGCCTGTGCTCAGGTTATGGATCCGGGGGTTTGTGCTCTGTACCGTTGCGGTAACTACAAAGGTAACGCCCGCCTCTACGGTGCCGTTGTTCTCGATCAGCGTGGCGTTTCCGGTGTCCAGGCTGGACAGTTCTACGCCCTCCTCCTCGATTGCGAAAGGGAATTCGAAAAGCCTCGACACCTGGCTGGCGTCGGTATAGGTTGACGCCACATCCTGCCAGAATGGCATGGGGCATATGATAGAGACCTGCACAAATTGGTTTTGCTCCCAGGGGTTTACCTCTGCTGTCTCCACGTATCCCTCGATAAACACATCCAGGCCGTCCGCCTGGTAGTAGATTTTGACGTGGGATTTTGTTGCGACAAAGCGGTACAGGTTCCGCCGGGCCCTGGAGATATCCCGCCGCAGGTAGATGGTCAGCAGCAGCGCCCGCTCGTTTACGGTTGCGCTGTTATACCGGGTGCCGTCCGCTACGGATACTTTTGCCCGGTTGATGGTCGCCGCAGGGGGGCCGGTGCCGGTCAGCATGGCGACGTATCTGGAGGAGGTGCTGAAATCCAGCACCTCGCCCCGGTCGTTTTCGATTTTGATAACGGGGACCATGGTATGCCCTCCTTATGCGTTGCTTGTTGCGAATTTCAGCGCGTTCTTGGTCTGGCGGTATACGTCTCTGCGGCTCAGTGGCTTGGGGCTGGTGTTGTACTGATAGAAGTTATACACCGCACCGCCACGGCCACCGGTGCCAGGTGCGCCGGGGGTACCGTTCACGCCGGGCAGGTTCAGGCTGCTGCCGTTAAACTCTGCATTTGCGGCGCTCACTGCGTCCTTGGCCATGTTCACCATGGCCTTGTTGGCCACTTTGCCGTATTTTTCAACGCCCACGCCGATGCCGGCAGGGAGCCAGCGGCCGATCTCGTCGCGCATGAGCTTGGACGGAGATCCGATTTTGAAGAACGCCTTGATTGCATCCAATGCGCCGTTGCATAGCTGTTGAATCTTGCCTATGAGCCAGCTCGTAGCGTTTACGATACCGTTGCCGATACCCTCCACGATATTTCTGCCTATGCTCAGCATTTTGCCGGGCAGGGCGTTGACCGCGCTTACGATGCTGTTGGCGACGGCCGTGGCCTTGGATTTCAGGAGCGAAACGCCGGTCTGGATGGCGTTACCCAGGCTCGTGATGGCGCTTTTACCAAATGCCAGCAGTTTGCCGGGCAGGGCCTGGATAGCGGAGGCGATGGCGGTCAGGACGTTGCCACCGGCAGCCTTTACAGCGCCGATCATGGACGAAATGCCGTTGCGCAGGAACGTGATGGCATTTTTGCCAAGTTGGAGCAGCTTGCCGGGCAGGGCCTGAATTGCGCCGGTGACGCCGTTCAGGATGTTTGTGCCCGCCGTCTTGATGGCGCCAAACATAGACTTGATGCCGTTACCCAGGAACGTGATGGCGTTTTTGCCCAGCTGCAGCCAGTTGAATGCCTGCCACACATCGACAATGGCCGTGATGATCTTGGGGATATTGGAGACCAGGGTCGGGATGGCCTGCAAAATGCCAGACACGATCTGCTTTATCAACTCCCAGCCACGGGAGAGGAGCTGCGGGATATTGTCGTTCAGTGTATTGGCGAATTTGCTTATAATTTCCGGGCCTTTTTCAATCAAAGTCGGCAGAGCGGACAGCAGGCCGGAAACCAGGTTGCTGATCAGGTCGAATCCGATATTGATAATGGTCGGGGCGGCGTCGTAGAGCGACGTCACCAGGTTCATGATGATATCAAGGCCCTGGGAGATCAGGTTGGGAATTGCTGTGCGCAGGCCCTCGCCCAGTTTACCCAGCAGCTCCGCGCCCTTGCTCAGGACGACGGGCAGATAGGTCTGGATGCCCTGCACAAATCCGCCCACAGCAGAAACGGCACTTTGCAAAATACTCGGGATATTGGAAACGATGCCAGACAGCAGCTGTTCGATCATTTGGCCGCCTGCGGACAGCAAGGTCGGCAGGTTTGTGCGGATCGCATTCACCAGAGCGCCCACCATAGAGGCGCCGGCCTGCAGCAGCTGCGGCGCTGCCTGGATGAAATACTGCACGATTTGGGTCACGCCCTGGGCCAGCTGAGGGGCCGCCGATACCAGGCCCTGAATCAGGGAGGTGATGATGGACGTGCCAATGGTCAGGATAGACGGCAGGGCCTGCAGTATTTTCTGGCCCAGGTTCTGCAGGATCGCACCCACGGCGTTACCCATGTCCTGCGCGGCCGTTTCGGATCCGTTCAGAGCCTCAGTAAAGGACGTGCCCAGGGTCTGGATATGCGGCAGCAGGTCGCCCAGGATGGACGCGCCTATGAGCTTTAGCGCGGTCATGACCGGCAGGGCCGCCTTGCCCACGCCGTTCAGGGTCTCCTGCAGTTTGGCGTTTGCTTTGTTGTTCTCGATAACGGCGGCGTTTGCCTTGCGGTACTCGTCACCGGCACCGGCCAGGGCCTGCTCGGTAATTGCCAGCATATACGCCTGCTTTTGCTCCTGCGTTTTGCACTTGGCCAGGCCCCTGTTGAAATCTTTCACGCTCATGCCAGACTGCTCCAGCATTTGGGTATATGCGCCGGTGGCCTCGCCTAGCTTCAGGGTTTCGTTGGCTGCCTCGTAAAACGCCTCCGGTTGGAGCGCGTCGCCAAATTTACCGACAACACCAGCGCCCTGGGCGGCCCATCGCGCCGCGTCCTCCTCAGAGTTGGCCAGCAGAGCGATCTGCTGCGACGCCTCCACGGCCTGGTCGGTGTCTCCGATCACGCCGTAAAGCTCCTCGTAGGTCTTTGTTGCCGCCTGGGTAGAATGCCCGGCAGATTTGTACGCCGCGTCCAGCTTGGCCATGGCGGTGATGTTCTCTTTTTGAGCCTCGCCCGTGGCCAGGAATGCCGTTACCAGGCCAGCAGATGCCGCTGTGATGCCCTTGATACCGGCCACGACGCCCTTGGCCGCGATTCCCGCCAGGCCCTTGACCAGGCCACCCGCAGCCGCTGCAGCCTTTTTGAATGCAGCGGCCATTTTGCTGGTTTCCTTTTCGTTTTCGCTGGCCTGCTTTTCTGCCTTTTTGGTTGCGTCGGCGGTCTTTCCCAGGTTTTTGTCCAGGTCTTTGGCCTCGTTGCCTGCATCGTTGGCGGCCGCCTCCATATCGTCCAGCTTTCCCTGGTATTTTGCGATCTGTGCGGCGGTTTTCTTACACGCAGCCTCCTGCTTGTTCAGCTTTATGGCCAATTCCTGCGCACCTGCCGAATTTTCGCCCTGCTCCGCGCACACTTTTTCATACTCGTGGCGCAGAGCTGCGGCCGCAGTCTCCTGTCCGTCCAGTGTCTTGTTGAGCTGGGTGATCTTGGCCCGCAGGCCGTCGGCGCTGTCCACCCATTTCTCGGTCCCTGCCGTTGCGTTTTCAAACTCACTATTTGCCATTCGGATATAGCGGTTCGCCTCGGTCAGCGCCTTTTTGAATTGGGTTATGTCTACGTTTAGGCTGGTGGTTGTTTCTTCTGCCACGTTGCCACCTCCTTAAAACCAGGAATCGTCCGCCTTGCGGTATATGACGTCCTGGGTATTGCCGTGTTTTGCTTGGGGTGCCCGCGCCTCCCGCTGCCGGGTTCGCCGGTTATAATCCAGGTGCTGCCGCATGAGGTCTATGACGTCCTCCAGCGGATAGTCCAGCATGCGGATGGGATCCAGGGCTGGGTATGTGGTGCAAAGCACCAGTTTGATATCGTGCCAGTTTTGCGCCAGCGTCAGGCCGTCGCCTGCGCCAGCGTCTTGGCGTTTGGGTCATTGTCTCCCAGGGATACGCCCAGGTCGGCCATTTTCTGGACCACGTAGGCCACGATCTCCTTGGCCAGGTCGCCCATTTCCACGACGTCGATGTATTCCAGGTCCTCCTCGGCCAGGCCGAACGTGGCACGCACCACAGCGGTGATATGCTTTTCATTGTTCAGCACCATGCCCAGGATGGCCATTTCGTTCATGTTCTCAAGATCCAGGCCTGCCAGCATGTTCAGCACAGCGGTGGCCGTTCTGTACGGGATCTTCATGCGGGGCACTTCCCGCACCTCACGCGCCTGGGTCATGCTTCCGTCGGTGTAAATCGTCAGTTTCATTTCTTTACCCTCCTGCAATTAGGCACCGGCCGGGCCGCTGCCTGGCCGGTGCCTGGGTTTTGGATATTTAGGCGGATGCGCTCACGGTGTCAGGGGTCTGCACCTCTGCAAAGAATGCAGTCTCGCCTGCTGCGTACTTTGCAGCGGCCACATTGATGGCCTTTGCGGTCTTGCCGGTCTTGGTAAACTTGTGCTGGGTGTTGACGCCGGTGTAGGTGATGGCGTTGCCGGTGGAATCGGTGCCGTCGTCCTTGGTGGCGTGCTCGACTTCGGGGTAGCTAAATGCTCCCTTGAGGCGCCAGACATACATCTCGGTGCCGTCGGTCTTTTCAGTGATGTAGCCGATAGCGAAATACTTGCTTTCGGGCTCGCCCTCGACATACATGCCGGTGGCCTCGTCGTAGTATTCGCCCATGAGCTTGGCCAGGACGTCCTCGGGGATGGCGGACGCCTCAATGCTCACCTCGTCGCCGCCGGTGGCGCTGATAACGATGGCGGGCACGTTGTCGTAATACTTGTTCGCGGTGGAGGTCTCGGTGCTCTTGCTCAGCGTGGAAACGCCAGCCACGGCAAAGGGTTCGCCGTAGGTAATGCCGTCCTCGCCATCGGTCAGCAGTTCCGCAGCCACCAGGCCGCGAATACCGCGCCAGTCTACAATTTTCATAGCGCTGTCTCCTTTCAGGTTTCAAGATATACCGCCGTAAAGCC
>JAEIGA010005453.1_pt1 | contig 19434 bp, 23 predicted proteins | sample 9270691 | NCBI WGS metagenome assembly JAEIGA01 (sample SAMN17057246, study PRJNA624740) | gut metagenome | biome: biome; isolation source: fecal sample | host: Bos grunniens | place: China: Xizang | collected 2019 | reverse complement strand
GATTTATATGATCAAAAAGATATAATACCTTTTGATAAAATAGAAAAATTTTTAAAGGATAATTTGAAATAATGAAAAAGATAGTATATGGTTTATTAATAATTATTTGTTTATTTATTGTAGTTGGTTGTAATCAAAAAAATAATGAAACTAATACTCAAGATACTCAAACTAGCCAACAAGAAAACAATAATTATGAATTAAACAATTCGAACGAGGTGATTAAGTCTGTGAAAGCAATCATTAATGGCAAAGAATATAAGATTGATTTAGAAGATAATGAAACTGCTAATAGTTTTATTGGTTTATTACCTCAAGAATTAAATATGAGGGAATTAAACGGTAATGAAAAATATATTTATTTAGATACAACATTGCCTACAAATTCATCTAATCCAAAAAGAATTAATGTTGGAGATGTTATGCTATATGGAGATAATTGTTTGGTAATATTCTACAAATCATTTGATACATCATATAGTTATACAAAAATAGGCCATATAGATAATTTACCAAATTTAGGTAATGATAGTATATCAGTAAAGTTCGAAAAATAAATAATCGGAAGATTAAGATATTGTAATTTAAAATGCTGATAAAAAACTTTGGACCATTAGGGACCAAAGTTTTATTTATTACTTTACCAATGCAAATACCTAATTTTTGTTAAATTTCTATAAACTCTTATAAACTAAAAAGTCTTATTTTATAAGACTTTAAACTATATCAAACCTAATAACACTTATATTTATTTTGCCTCCTGAAGGAGCCATTAGGTTCCATTTTTTGTTATAAATAAAGGGAATTTTATGATTTAGATAGGTTCTACACACCCAATTGCACTCCAAAAATGTTATTTTTATATAAATTTATTATGATTTTGATTTTTGTTATGAGTAATTGTTAAAGAAATTATGCAAACTAGCAAAACATTGATTTTTAAAAAAATATTTTATATAATATGTACAAAAGGAGAGTGTATTTATGAAAAAAGAAAAAATAGGTTCAAAACAATTGCTAAAATTATATAAAATTTATTTAAGCCAAGCAAATCAAAAAAATTTAAATATTAATAGTTATCATGTTAATGAGCATGACAATAGTGGTGATACTCATCCAAATTATCATAATAATTCACATGACAACACTCCAGGAGCTAATTCTCTAAAGAAAAAATATGTCACAAATTAATACTTTAATTAAACCAACTCATGATTGTAATATGAGATGTAAATATTGTTTTCATGAAAAGTACGGATATGAAAATAATTTACTAGATATTACTAAATTAAAAAAATATATAAAATTATTATCTAGTAAATATAATTATATTAATTTAGTATGGCATGGTGGAGAGCCTTTAATGGCTCCTCTTTCATATTATGAAGAAATATATGATTATTGTAATAAACTAGAATCTGAATTTAATTATTCGCTTCAAACAAATGGAACATTATTAAATAATCAAATATTAAACTTTTTCAAAGAAAATAATACTAGTATTGGTTTATCTTTTGATGGTCTGAGTAATGATTTAACTCGATCAAATACAAATAAAATTCTTGATAATATTAAATTATTACAAGAAAATGATTTTAATCCTGGGGCGGTTATGGTTGTAAATCAAAACAATGTTAACAATTTGATAGATGAATATAAGTATTTTAATTCTCTTAATTTAAGCATGAAAATAAATCCTATGTTTAATGATGGTGCAGCTAAAGATAATAATTTCTTTAATTTAAATCCTGATGATTATATTAAAAATTTCGTTAAATTGTTTAAATATTGGTCAAATGATGAAAATTGTAATATAAGGGTTTCTACTTGCGAAGAATTTGTTAATTTAGTAATTCATGAACATTCTGGTGTATGTACATTTAATTCTTGTTTAGGCAAATGGTTATGTCTTGATTCAAATGGATGTTTATATCCTTGTGATAGATTATGTATTGAAGAATATAATCTAGGAGATGTATTAGAGATGAATACAATAGATGATGCTTTTGAGAATACTAATTTTTTAAAGTTATTAAAGAAAAGTATTGAAAGAAGAAAAAATTGTATGAAAATTTGTGAATACTATAACAATTGCTATGCTGGTTGCAATGCTAATTCAATATTAAATGAATTAAATGGTGATAATGTATCTTGTTATATACAAAAAGGTATATTAAAAGAAATAAAGAATTATATACTTGAATCAAAAGAAAATATGAATAATTTAAACAGTAATTATACAAAGTTGTTAAGCAATAGATAAAAAGAGGTAATATATGAAATATGTATATCATGGAAGTAATAAATCTAACTTAAAAGTGATAAAACCTAATGTAAGTACACATATGAAGAATTGGGTATATGCTACGCCATCATTTGCAGTTGCTACTGTTTTTTTAAGTAATAAAGGAAATGATTTATATTATTATTTAGGCGGTTCTGGAACAAAAGATAGTCCAATTATTTTGATAGAAAGAAAAAAAGATATGTTTAAAGAAATATTTAATGTATCAGGGACTATATATAAATTAAATAGTGAGAATTTTTTAGAAAATCAGACAGGTTGGTCTATGGAAGTAGTAAGCATTAAAGATGAAGAAGTAGTGGAAGAATATACTATTGATAATGTATATAATGAATTAATAAAACTAGATAAACAAGGAGAATTGAAATTATATCTTTATCCTGATAGACCAAATATTATACCATCTGATAATAGTGATCTTATACCTAAAGTTAAAAGATGGGAAAAGAATGGATTTAATATTCAAAAATTTTTTAATTTGTATCCAGAATTAAAAGATAAATATAAAGAAATAAAGGAAGAATAGAAAAACAAGGCTAAATTAATAAATTAATAACCTTGTTTTCCTATTAATTAATTCTACACACCTATCCACACACCAAAATATATATTTTTAATGCTATATAATTAAATTTGTTTATATTCAAATAAACTATTTTATTTTATAACGATTTATTAATATTTGAATTTATTTTATTAAATATTGATAATGAAGAAGCTAATAAAATTTATAATGAATTTAATACTATATTTATGAATAGAATTAAATATAAAATAATACATCCATTTAAATAATAGATAAGGAGATAAAATGAAAGATAAATATTATAAGGTTAGTTTACAAAGAAGAAATAAAATCATATATAGAAAAAAATAATAATGAAGAATTTATTAATCAAATAAAAGATTTTATAGACGTAGGTAATGAAAGATATAAAAAAGCTTCAGAAGTTTTTGAACAACCAAAAGTATTAAAAAAGAAAAATAAATGATTTTTTCTTTTTTTATTTTATGTTAAAATGTAATTAGGTGATAGTATGGCAAAATTAGGTGAAAGAGAATTAGAATATTTTAAGAATAAAGAATTCTTAAATCAATATATTCAAATATTAACAAGTAGATTAATATATAATAATAATTTAACGGAAGAAGATAATGGTCCTATTGAAAAATTATATGATGTTCACAATATAAGTGTATTAAATGATAATTTTAATGCTTTTAATATAATATTTAATAAAATAAATTCAAATGATAATAAATTAAATGAAAATTTAATAATAGAAGTCGCAAATACTATTAATACTCATTCTATGTATATATCTAAAGGATATAGAAAGATAGGTAATGATGTTAAATTTGAAAATAAATATTCTATTGAAAAAAGCGATAATATTTCTAATGCCATGAAAGAATTATTAGATAAATATTATAATGAATGGTCAAAATTAGATATTTTTGAAAGAGAAGCACTATTTAATATAGAATTCTTAAGAATACATCCATTTGAAGATGGTAATGGTAGAACAAGTAGATTGATACTTAATTATAACATTATTAGACAAGGACATGCTCCTATAGTAATACCAGCAAATATTAGAGAAGAATACTTTCATGCTAGAAATATTGAAGATGTAAATTATATTTCAAAAATGTTTGAAGAAGAATCAAAAAAAGAATTATATGCAATAGACATATTAATTAATGATTATGAAAAATTTAAAAAGAATAATATGCCTTTTAATAATCTATAATTGTAGGAGTAATAATGAATAAACCAGTTTCTAAATAAATATAAAAAAACAAAATTATTATAATTTTGTTTTTTTTATTGTAAATGTTGCATCTGCAACATTGAGTAAAATAATTACTATGATAAAAATTATTCATAATAAGGAGGAGTATTATGAAAATAAATAATAAATGGTTTAGGGCAGCAATACCTGCATTATTAATTCATTGTTCAATTGGTACAGTATATTATTGGTCTACATTTAAAGAAGCAATATCAAGTAAAATAGGAGTTAGTACATTTTCTTTAGGATTTGCATTATCCGCATGGGCTATCGCAGGGTTAACAGGAAATATTGCAAGTGAATTAATATTAAATCTAACTAATAATAGATATGAAAATATTTTAATCTCAACTTCTATTTTATACTTAATCGCATTCATTATTAACATAAAATTAGTATCAAATAAAAAAGTTTCAAATTGAAACTTTTTTTAATTTATAAAACTATATATTTCTTTATCAAAAGAATGTTCATTATCATTTTTATTTAATAACTCATCTGTTGTTATCATAAAGTAATCATAAATAATCATATCTTTTTTTAAATTATTTATAGGATCATCCCAAGTTAAATCTATATGATACCATTTATCATTCAAATAAATAGCATTCCATACATGATCATCTGTCGCAACTTTTATATTTGATACTCCAATCTTATCTAAAAATATACTCATAGTATCTGCATATCCATTACATACAGAATAACCTTCAAATAATGTACCAATAGCCTTATCTGAATGATATTTACTACTATTATTTTCTCTATCAGAATCATATTTATTTGTATTAGCAATATAATCATGAAATAACTTTATTTTATCGTATACATTTTCTTCTTTATCTATTTTTAATTCTTTTATAATAGAATCTATTTTATCATTTATCTGTTTTATTTCTTCTTCAGAATATCTTTTAGTTACCTTAACATTTATTCTTTTATTCATTGAATAAGAATTATATATATTTTCATAACTACTATAAACTTTAACAAATTGATTAATAGAATTAAAATCTTTATTATTGTCTAATTTTTCTATATCATTTATACAATTATCATAATTACAATTAAAAATATAGTTTTCATAATCATTATATATTATAGTAAAATACATATCTAATAATTCATTATAATTATTAACAATATCATCATTTTTAATATTAAACTTATTATTAATAAAAGAATTATCAAAATTAGAACTCTTATAATAATCGTTATTATTAATTATTTCACCTTTATTTGAACTAAAATAATCAAGATAATAATTATATAGAGTATCATCTAAATAATATATATCAAAACTAGATATAACTATTATAAAAGTAATAAATAAAATTAACTTTTTCATATATTCACCTATAATATATTATATATTAAAATAAAAAAAATATCTATTTAAAGATATTATTTTACATTATTTAAATTTTTACTTACACGAGATTTCATTCTTGCAGCTTTATTTTTTGTAATAATATTACTTGCTAGAGCTTTATCTATTTTCTTATATGCTAGACTAACTGATTCATTACTAGGATTTTTAAGTGCACCCTTAATAGCAGTTTTCATAGAAGATTTTTTTGGAATATTATTATTTTTCTTTTTAGCATTAACTGAAATTCTTTTTTTAGCACTTTTAATATTTGCCATTTTTTCACCTCCATGACCAATAACTTTTACCATTTTATCAAATAATTATAAAAAAATCAATAAATATTAATTTTTTTGGTAAAAATATATTTAGGGTGAAAAAAATGAATAGAATAAATTTAGAAACAGTTTATACAGATATCGCTATAGAAAAAAGTAATAAATATAATAAAACTAGAATAAATATAGATGGTTATAATTTTATAACTATTAGATTTAATGATATAACTGATTATAATGAAAATAAAAAAATAGAAAATAAATTAATTAAAAATTTAAACTATATCTTAAAAGAAAATAATATTAAAGATGATGATTATGGATTAATTGTAGGTCTAGGTAATATTAATTCAACACCAGATTCATTAGGTCCTAAAGTTATTGAAAATATAATTGTCACATCACATCTTTTTGATTTAAATGTAGTAGAAAAAGGTTTTAGAAAAATATCTACATTTATTCCTTCAGTAACTAGTGTAACTGGTATTGAGACTTATAATTTAATAAAATCTATTGTAAAAGAAATAAAACCTGATTTTTTAATAGTAATAGATTCTTTAAAAGCTAGTAAAGAAGATAATTTAAATAAAATTATACAATTAACTGATAAAGGAATAAAGCCTGGAAGTGGTATTAAAAATAATAGAAAAGAAATAAGTAAGAATAATATGAATATTCCAGTAATATGTATTGGAGTTCCTACTGTCATTAATATAAATGATTTAATAGTATGTAATGTTAATATTGATTTTTTTATAGATAAAATTTCTCTGTTAATATCAAATTCTATAAATAGATGTATGCATAAAAATGTAAAAAATATATAAATTATTATTTTTAGACAAATATTTTAAAAAAGTTTATCTATAATCAATATAGGTGAAAATATGAGAAAAATAAAACATAAAAAGAGATTAAAAATAAAAAATATTTTATTATTAATTATATTAATATATTTTTCTTTTTTTCTAATAAATAATCTTAATAAAAACAAAAATAAATTTATTAATAAAAAAAATACAATATTTTTTATTAATAATTCTTATAAGAATAAAACTGATTATAATTATATATTCACTAAATTTTTATATTTCTTTACAAAGATAGATTTTAAAAAACCAGAAACTTTATTAGTTTTTAATAATAAATTAAAAAAATCTAATAATGTTGTAAAAGAAGAATATAGTAAAGATGATATATATAATGAAGATGAATATAAAAAAATAACATCTTTAATATTAGAAAATGATAAAGAAATAAATGATCCAGTAGTTTATATTTATAATTCACATCAATTAGAAACATATAGTAATGAAGGATATGATAATTATAATTTTACTCCAAATGTTATGATGGTTTCATATTTATTAAAAGATAAACTTAATTCAAAGAAAATAAATACAATAGTTGAACAAACAAATGTCTCTGAATTTATAAAAGCATCAAATTTACCAAATGAATATTATGGTGCGACAAGAATATTTATAACCAATGCTAGAAAAAAATATCCTACATTAAAATACTTTATTGATATACATAGAGACTCTATACCTAAGGATATTTCAACTATAAATATAAATGATAATAATTATGCTAGAATTTTATTTGTTTTAGGTACAACAAACAAAACATATTATGAAAACGAAAAGGTTATGAATAAGTTAAGTGATTTAACTAATAAAAAATATAATAAACTATCTAGAGGAGTATTTAAAAGAGAAACTAAAGATTGGTATGAGGCTTATAATCAAGACATAGATAAAAATGTATTACTTATAGAAGTTGGTGGTAAAGATAATACAATGGATGAAATATTTAATACTGTTGATGCTTTAAGTGATATATTATCTACTTATATTGGAGAAAATAATGAATAATAATACTAAAGCTTTTTATATAATTGTTCTTATATTATTTATTATATTTTTAATAATATTTTTATCTAGTTCTAAAGGATATTATGAATATTCTAACACCCAAAAGAAAACAATTACTGATAAGAAAATAAAACAATTTGAAGAAGATATAAAAAATGGTAAAGATGTTAATATTAATGATTATTACAAAGTAGAAACTAAAAATTATAATAATAATATAACTAGACTTGGTGATGATATGAATCTATTTATTAATAAAAGTATAAATTATATGCTGGAATCTAGTTTTAAAGTTGTAGAAAAAATGATTGATTAATAAAAGCAATTTATTGTATAATTATTGTTAGGGTGTTGCCAATGAATGAAAAAATTAGAAACTTTGCTATTATTGCACATATAGATCATGGTAAAAGTACATTAGCAGATAGAATATTAGAATTAACAGGAGCTATTTCAAAAAGAGAAATGTCTTCTCAAATGCTTGATAGTATGGAATTAGAACAAGAAAGAGGTATAACTATAAAACTAAATGCAGTTAAATTAGATTATAAAGGTTATACTTTACATTTAATCGATACTCCAGGACATGTAGATTTTTCTTATGAAGTATCTAGAAGTTTAGCTGCATGTGAAGGTGCTATATTATTAGTAGATGCAACTCAAGGAATACAAGCACAAACACTTGCGAATTATTTTTTAGCACTTGAAAATGATTTAACTATTATTCCAGTAATAAATAAAATAGATTTACCAAATTCAGATACTGATAAAGTCATAAATGAATTAGTTGATACTTTTGGATTTGAAAAAGATGAAATAATATTGACAAGTGCTAAAACTGGACTCGGAGTAGATAATTTATTAGATGAGATAATAAAGAAAATACCTGCTCCAAATGGAAATATTAATAGTGATTTTAGAGGATTAATATTTGATAGTGTATATGACGCATATAAAGGTGTTGTAGTACAAGTTAGAGTAGTAGATGGAAAAGTAAAATTAAAAGATAAAATAAAATTTTTAAGTAATGATGCTGTTTATGAAGTTGTAGAACTTGGTTATCATACTCCTAAAGAGGTAAAAGTAAATGAATTATCCGCAGGAGATGTAGGTTATATTGCGGCTTCTATTAAAAAAATAAAAGATGTTCAAATTGGTGATACTGTTACTTTAGAAAACTTAAAGGTTAAACCATTAGAAGGTTATAAAAGAATGAAATCTATGGTTTATAGTGGAATATATCCAGTAGAAACAAATAAATATGATGAACTAAAAGAAGCATTAGAAAAACTAAGCTTAAATGATGCATCTTTGATATATGAACCAGAAGTAAGTAAAGCATTAGGCTTTGGATTTAGATGTGGTTTCTTAGGTTTATTACATATGGATATTATAAAAGAAAGAATAGAAAGAGAATTTAATATAGATATAATTATTACTTCACCATCAGTTATATATAAAGTGTATTTAACAAATAACGAAGTAAAAGAAATAAGTAATCCTAGTGATTTTCCAGATAGACAAGTTATATCAAGAATAGAAGAACCATATGTTAAAACTAATATATTTGTACCTACAGAATATATTGGAAGTATTATGGAATTATGTGAAAATAAAAGAGGTAATTTTATAAATATGGATTATATTGATAAAACTAGAGTTAATATTCATTATGAATTACCTTTATCAGAAATAATGCATGATTTTTTTGATAAATTAAAAAGTTATTCAAAAGGATATGCTTCATTTGATTATGAATTAATAGGTTATAAACAAAGTGATTTAGTCAAAATGGATATATTATTAAATGGAGAAATGGTAGATGCACTTTCTATGATAGTGCATAAAGATTTCGCTTATTCATTAGGTAAAAATATAACTATTAAGTTAAAAGAAATAATACCAAGACAATTATTTGAAGTACCAATTCAAGCATCTATTGGAAATAAAGTTATTTCAAGATGTGATATAAAATCTATGAGAAAAAATGTACTTGCTAAATGTTATGGTGGAGATATAAGTAGAAAGAAGAAATTATTAGAAAAACAAAAAGAAGGTAAAAAGAAAATGAAAATGATTGGTTCTGTTGAAATTCCACCAGAAGCATTCTTAGATGTTTTAAGTATTAAATAAGAAAGAGGTAATAAAAATGGCTACTAAATATACAGACGAACAAAGAGACCAAATGATTGAAGAAGTTGGTCAATTAGCAGAAAAAACTGGATTAAGTGCTAGGGAACTTTCAAAAATCTATAAAAATGGATTATTATCACATGTAACTATAAGTAATTATTTAAAAATATATAAAAAGCGTCATCTAAATTCGAATATAGATTTTATAACTAATAATTATAGAGGAAATATTAAAGATTTGAAAATTCAACAAAGAGTATTAAAATCCGCAGAATTATGTTTGAAGGGTTATACAATAGATCAAATCTCAGTAGAATTAAAAATTACATATAGAGTTGCGTATGATGATTTACACATAAGATTAGAAAAAATCAATAAAGATATTTATGATAAAGTAAAAGAACAATTACAAAAAAATAAAAATAATAACTTAAAAAATAATAAAGGATTATAATGGCAAACTCAGTATACTTACATATACCATTTTGTAATAATATATGTTCTTATTGTGATTTTTGTAAATTTTATAAAAATGATGAAATAATAAATAAATATTTAGATTCATTAGAAAATGAAATAGATAATGATTTTTTAGGTGAAAAATTAAATACTTTATATATTGGTGGTGGAACACCTTCTTGTTTAAATAATAATCAGTTAAATAAATTATTTGATATAACAAGTAGATTTATATTTAATGATAACTATGAATTTACAATAGAATGTAATATTGAAGATATTGATGAAGAAATATTAGAATTATTTAAAAATAATAGAGTTAATAGATTAAGTATAGGAGTTCAATCTTTTATAAAAAAGAATTTGAATTTTTTAGATAGAAATAAAAATATAGATATTATTTCTAGAATTAATCTTGCTAAAAAATATTTTGATAATATTAATATAGACTTAATATACGCTTTAAAAAACCAATCTATAAAAGATTTAGAAAAAGATATAGATTTATTTTTATCATTAGATTTACCACATATATCATGTTATTCACTTATAATAGAACCACATACAAAAATAAGTAATATTAAACCAATAAATGATAAATTAGATTATGATATGTTTAAATTAATAGATAGTAAATTAAAAGATTATAATCATTATGAGATTAGTAATTATTCTAAAAAAGGATATGAATCCAAACATAATTTAACATACTGGAATAATGAAGAATACTATGGATTTGGTCTTAGTGCATCTTCTTATTTAAATAATATTAGATATACTAATTATAGAAATTTAACAAAGTATAATGAAAAAATATATAAAAAAGAAAAAGAAATTCTTTCTTTAGAAGATAAGATGAAATATGAATATATTTTAAAATTCAGATTAAAAGATGGTATTAATATTAAAGATTTTAATAAAAAATATAATTGTAATATATTAGATAATAAAATAATAAAAGAATTAATAAATGAAGATAAATTATTAATAGAAAATGATAATATTATTGTAAATAAAAAATATATTTATGTTATTAATGAAATATTAGTTAAATTAATTTAAAAATATGTTATAATATAAAAAAGAATAAGGAGATATTTATGGATACAAGATTTGATAAATTACCTTTTGAACAAGTAGGGGAAGATAGTATTAAAGAAAATATTATTACTGAAAATAATAAGGACTTTATATCAAATATAAAGATTAAAACAAATGATAAAGTATTTAGAATACAATTAATATTAATTATTGTTTGGGCAGTTTTAACTACAACAGTATATTTCTTTGGTTATCCATTAATTGCTCCACTTATAAAAATTAATTAAAAAAATATAAATTAGCACTTAAGTATTGACAGTGCTAATTTTTTTGTTTATAATTTATTTGTACACTTTATATTGAGGTGATTTATGTTAAACGATAGAAAAGAGAAAATATTAAAATTAATTGTTGAAGAACAAATAAAAACATGTAGACCAGTAGGATCATCTAGTTTATGTGATAAATTAAAAGTATCTTCTGCAACTATTAGAAATGATATGAGTGAATTAGAAGAAGAAGGTTATATTGAAAAAACTCACATTTCAAGTGGAAGAATACCAAGTGAAAAAGGTTATAGATATTATGTAGATAATATTATGCAATTAAAAAAAATGAATGGTGAAGATACATTAAAATTACAAACTATATTTTCTAATAAAAGTTTAAAACTAAATGATACTATATCAAAAAGTTTAGAAATTATATCTGAAATAACAAATTACACTGCAGTAGTTTTAGAGAATAGTAATACAACAAATAAATTAAAAAAAGTTATTGTAGAACCTATTGATGAAGAAAATGTTGCAGCTATTGTTATTACAGACAAAGGTCATATAGAAAATTTAAATATAAATGTAAAAGGTTGTAATTTAAATGATGTTAAAAAAATAGTAGAATTAATTAATAAACTAATAATTGGAACACCTATTAATGAAATTAGTGCTAAATTAGAATTTGAAGTAAAACCAAAAATAGCAGAATATATTAATAATTATGAAATATTATATAAGGCATTTTATGATGCATTTAATGATTTTAAAGATAATAGTGAAGTTTTAATTAAAGGTAGAAATAAAATACTTGATTTACCAGAATTTGATGATGTAAATAAAATTAAAAAAATAGTATCCGCACTTGATGAAGAATATATTAAAGAAAAAATAGAAGAAGATAGTGAAGATATTAATATATATATTGGTAAAGAAAATAATATAGATGATGATTTAACGGTTGTTAAAACAAAGGTTTTACTTAATAATAAAGAAAGTACATTAGCAGTAGTAGGTCCTAAAAGAATGGAATATGATAAAGTTGTTAGTTTAATAGAATTTATCAAAGAAAATATAGAGAGGTAATAAAGTGGAAGAAAATAAAGAAATAAAAAAAGAAACTAAACATAAAGAAGATAAAAAGTGTAAAGAAAAAGATGAATTAATCAAAACACTTCAAGATAAAGTAAATGAATTAGAAGATAAAAATATGAGAATTTCAGCAGAAATGATTAATTCATTAAGAAGAAAAGATGAAGAATTAAATAGATTATTAAAATTTAAAGATGAAGATTTAATTTTAGAAATACTTCCAATTATTGATAATTTTGAAAGAGCATTATCCCAAAAAGATTCTCAAATAGAAAATTATCAAAAAGGTATTGAAATGATTTATAATAATCTAGTTAATGTATTAAATAAATTTGAAGTAAAAGAAATAGAAGCATTAGGATGTGAATTTGATCCAGGGTTGCATCAAGCGGTTATGACAGAACATCATGATGATAAAAAAGAAAATGAAGTAATAGAAATACTTCAAAAAGGTTATATTTATAAAGATAAAGTAATTAGACCAGCAATGGTTAAAGTTAATATGTAAGGAGAGGATAATATGAGTAAAATTATAGGTATAGACTTAGGTACAACAAATAGTTGTGTAAGTGTTTTAGAAGGAAAGGATGCTAAAGTTATAGCAAATCCAGAAGGAGGAAGAACTACTCCATCAGTAGTAGCATTTAAAAATGGAGAAATAATTGTTGGTGATGCTGCTAAAAGACAAATGGTTACAAATCCAGATACAATTTATTCAGTTAAAAGATTAATGGGAACTGATAAAAAAGTAAAAGCAAATAATAAAGAATATACTCCAGAAGAAATATCAGCAATGATTTTAGGATATATGAAAGATTATGCAGAAAGTTATTTAGGAGAAAAAGTAACAAAAGCAGTTATTACTGTTCCAGCATATTTTAATGATGCTCAAAGACAAGCTACAAAAAATGCAGGTAAAATCGCTGGTTTAGAAGTAGAAAGAATTATTAATGAACCAACTGCAGCAGCTCTTGCTTATGGTATTGATAAACAAGATGATGCACATACTATATTAGTATATGACTTAGGTGGAGGTACATTTGACGTATCAATTCTAGAACTTGGTGATGGAGTTTATGAAGTTAAATCTACTTCTGGTAATAATAAATTAGGTGGAGATGACTTTGATAATAGAATATCTGATTATTTAGTATCAGAATTCAAAAAAGAAAACGGTATAGATTTATCTAAAGATAAAATGGCTATGCAAAGAATTAAAGATGCTTCAGAAAAAGCTAAAAAAGATTTAAGTGGAGTTACTTCAACACAAATAAGTTTACCATTTATATCTCAAGGAGAAAATGGACCACTTCATTTAGAAATGAATTTAACTCGTGCTAAATTTGAAGATTTAATTGGTGATTTGGTTAGATCAACATTAGATCCAGTTAGAAAAGCATTATCTGATGCTAATATGACTAAAAATGATATTGATAAAATAATCTTTGTTGGTGGTTCTACAAGAATTCCAATGGTAACAGATTTAATTAAAAAAGAACTTGGTAAAGAACCAAGTAAAGGAGTTAATCCAGATGAAGTAGTATCAATGGGTGCTGCTATTCAAGGTGGAGTATTAACTGGTGAAGTTAACGATATAGTATTACTTGATGTAACACCATTATCACTTGGTATTGAAACAATGGGTGGAGTAATGACAGTATTAATTCCAAGAAATACTACTATTCCAACAAGTAAATCTCAAATATTTAGTACAGCTGCAGATAATCAACCAGCAGTTGATATACATGTTCTTCAAGGTGAAAGACAAATGGCTGCAGACAATAAAACATTAGGTAATTTCCAATTAGGAAATATTGCACCAGCACCTAGAGGAGTTCCTCAAATTGAAGTAACATTTGATATAGATGCAAATGGTATAGTTAATGTTAAAGCTAAAGATTTAGGAACAAATAAAGAACAATCAATAACAATAACATCTAATACAAATTTATCAGATGAAGAAATAGATAAAATGGTAAAAGAAGCAGAAGCTAATAAAGAAGCAGATGCAAAAAGAAAAGAAGAAGCAGATGTTAAAAATGAAATAGAACAATTAACATATGCTACTGAAAAAGCAATCAAAGATCTTGGAGATAAGATTGGTGATAAAGAAAAAACTGAAGCAGAAGATGCTATAAAAGAAGCAAAAGAAGCTTTAGAAAGTAATGATATTGAAAAAATGAAAACAGCTAAAGATAAATTAAATGAAAAAGCTATGGCTTTAGGTCAAAAAGTATATGAAGAAGCAGCTAAGAATAATCAAAATCAAGAAACAACTAATGAAGAAAATAATACTGACAATAATACTGATGATAATGTAAAAGATGCAACTTATGAAGAAAAATAATAAAAGATAGTTCTAGTTTTTACTAGAACTTTCTATTTATGATAAGGAGAAAAAATGGAAAAACAAAGAACAAGAGAAGAAATAAATAAAGAATATACTTGGGATTTATCTTTAATATTTAAAACAGATGAAGAATTCTTAAATGAAGTAGAAAAATTAAAAAAAGATATATTAAAAATAGAAGAATATAAAAATTTTAATACTTCTTCTAAATCATTATATGAAATATTAATTTTAACAAATGACATAGAGAGTAGATTAGATAAAACTTATTCATATGCACATCTTTCATATGATCAAGACTTATCAAATAGTAAATATCAAAAATATTATGGAATTGTAAATAACTTATTTTCTGATTATTCAAAAATAACTGGCTTTATTATCCCATCAATACTTAAATTAGATTATGAAAAAATAGAAGAATATATTAAAGAATATCCTAAATTAAAAGAATTTGAATATCTATTAAAAAATTTATTTAGTAATAAAAAATATTTATTAGATGAGAAGGTAGAAATCGCATTATCTAAAATATCTAAAGCATTTGATAATTCAGAATCAATATATGATTTATTAACAAATTCTGATTTTACATTTGATACTATAAAAACTAATGATAATAAAGAAGTAGAATTAACAAATAGTAATTATTCTATATTTATTGAATCTATTCATGAAGAAGAAAGAAAACAAGCTTTTCAAACACTTTATAAAACATATAAAAAATATGCAAATACTATTTCAAAATGTTTATCAAATACAGTTGATTCTAATATAAGTATTTCTAATTTACGAGGATATAATAGTGCACTTGAATCTAGTTTACATTCAGAAAATATAGATGTTAAAGTATATGATAATTTAATAAAAACTGTTAAAGATAATATAAATCCTTTATATGAATATTTTGATTATAAAAAGAAATTACTTAATAAAGAAGAATTTCATATATATGATGTTTATACAAAAGTAATAAAAAATATAAATAAAACATATACTTTTGAAGAAGCTAAGGATATTGTATTAGAAGCATTAAAACCATTAGGAAAAGAATATAATGAAGTATTAAAAAAGGCATTTAATGAAAGATGGATTGATGTATATAATAATAAAGGAAAAAGAGGAGGAGCATATTCTTCTGGAACATATTTAACTAAACCTTATTTATTATTAAACTATGAAGGTAAGTTAGATGATGTTAGTACACTTGCTCATGAATTAGGTCATTCAATGCATACTTATTTTTCAAATAAAAATAATCCTTATCATTATGCATATTATAAAATATTTGTTGCTGAAGTAGCATCTACTGTTAATGAATTATTACTATCAAATTATATGTTAAAAAACACAAATATTAAAGAAGAAAAATTATATATATTAAATAGTTTATTAGATTTATATAAAGGTACTTTATTTAGACAAACAATGTTCGCTGAATTTGAAAAACAAATATATGATTTATCTTCTAGTGGTGAAATATTAACAAGTGAATTATTATGTGATAAATATTATAAATTAAATAAAGAATATTTTCCTGAAAGTGTAATATTAGATGAAGAAATAAAATATGAATGGTCAAGAATACCTCACTTTTATTATAATTTCTATGTTTATAAATACGCTACTTCTATATGTGCTTCAACATATATAGTAAGAGAAATATTAAAAGGAAATAATGATATTAAAGAAAAATATTTAAAATTTCTAGCTTTGGGTGGAAGTATGGATCCAATTGATGAACTTAAAACAATAGGTATAGATATGAATGATAGTAAAGTAATAGTTAATGCAATAGATTACTTCAAAGAAATTTTAGATGAATTTAAAAAAATAAGTAGTTAGAGGAGTTAAACAATGGCAAAAAGAGATTATTATGAAATATTAGGTGTTAGTAAAACTGCAACTGATGCTGAAATAAAAAGTGCTTTTAGAAAACTAGCAAAGAAATATCATCCAGATTTAAATAAAGATAAAGATGCTCCTGAAAAATTTAAAGAAGTACAAGAAGCATATGAAGTATTATCAGATGCTAACAAAAGAAAAACTTATGATCAATTTGGACATGCAGCTTTTGATCAAAACGCAGGTACAAACGGTTATGGAAACTTTGGAGGATTTTCTTCTTCATTTGGTTTTGATGATATTGACTTAGGTGATATATTATCTGGTATGTTTTCTGATAGTTTTGGTTTTGGAGGTTCTAGAAGAAATAAAAATGCACCTAGAAAAGGTGAAGATGTATTATATAGAATGAGAATCAGTTTCAAAGATGCAGTATTTGGTTGTAAAAAAGACTTAACACTAGATTTAAATGAAACATGTGATGAATGTCATGGAATAGGTGGATTTAATGAAAAAAAATGTAGTGAATGTAATGGTACTGGTAAAGTAACAAGACAACAAAATACAATGTTTGGTTCCTTCATGAGTCAAAGTCCTTGCAGTAAATGTAATGGGTCCGGTAAAACCTTTGAAACAATTTGTAGTAAATGCAAAGGAAAAGGACAAAATAAAATTAGAAGAACTATTACTATTGATGTACCTAAAGGTGTAGATAATAATGATCAAATAAGAATAAAAGGAAAAGGTGAAGCGGGAATTAATGGTGGAGCAAATGGTGATATCTATGTACAATTTATTGTAGAAAAAGATAATGCATTCACAAGAGATAAAAATGATTTATATCTTGAAGTTCCTATAAATGTTTCACAAGCAGCATTAGGTTGTGAAAAAGAAATACCATTATTAGATGGTTCAATTATATTAACAATACCAGCAGGTTCACAAAATGGAGATAAATTAAGAATAAAAGGAAAAGGTACTACAACTTTAAATAGTAGTAGAGTTGGAGACTTATATATAATTTTAAAAGTTGTAATTCCAACTAAATTAGATAAAAAACAAAGAAAATTATTTGAAGAATTAAATGAAACTGATTTAGACAATAATGATATATTTAAAAAATTTAGAAACTTTTTCAAAAAATAAGCAAATATTTTTTATTATTGACATTTCATTTTATGTGAATTATACCTTTAATATGTAGGGTAAATTAATATGGATGAAAGTTTATTAAGAAAAATATTGGAAGAATTAGATGAATTAAGAAGAGAAGTTTCTAATATAAAAGAAAAAGTAAATGATAACAGTATGGCTATTGATCATATTTATAAAAAAGTATCCATTTATAATAATGAATTTATGTCAGCTTTAGCTAGTGCTTAAAAAACTAATGAAATGCCTAAAACTGACGAACCAGAATTTAAAAAATAAAAATGACCTAAGTGAAGTGAACCCCATTTTGGACACTTTAAAAAAAAGTGACTTTAATGTAAAATAACATCTCAAAGAAAGGAGATGTTATTTTATTATGGGTAAACATTATGATATAGAATTTAAAAATACAATTTTAAGTGAATATTTATCTGGTAAAGGTGGAAGTAAATATTTAGGAAAGAAATATAATATTTCTCATAGTACGATTGATACGTGGATTAGAATATATCGTAGACAAGGCAATTTGATTAATGACATTAACAATACACGAGGCAGACGCAAAGAAGAAAACATTGATTATAAAGAAAGATATGAAATATTAAAAAAATACCAAACCTTCCTAAAGGCACAACGAGAGAGAAAGTAACATTTATAAATTTATATATTAACAAATATAAACTTTCAAACATGTGTGCCGTTTTAGAAATAAGTAAAAGAACTTATTATAAGTACAGGAATGGTGATGATCCAGATTACTTAGATTATTTAATGATAAAAAATATATTTAATAAATCCAAAGGCACATATGGATATCGTAGGATAACAGAAGGCTTAAAGATTGAATATGGTGTAATATTTAATCATAAAAAAGTAGCTAGAATAATGAAAAAATATTATTTAAAACCTGAATATATCAGAAGAACTAGACCAAATCATTATAAAAGAATTGAAGAAAATGTTCAACCAAATATATTAAAAAGAAACTTTAAAGCTGATAAACCTAATCAAAAATGGACAACAGATATCACATATTTAATATTTCAAAATAAACGATTATATTTATCAACTATTTTGGATTTGTATGATAGAAAAGTTGTTGCCTATAAAATATCTAAATTTAATAATAATCAACTTGTTATTGATACACTAAATGAAGCAATATTAAAAAGAAAAGATGTACATGGATTAATCCTACATAGCGACCAAGGATTCCAATATACATCTTTCGAATACAAATCCATTTGTAAATCTAACGGAATTACTATTTCAATGTCCCGAAAAGGTACTCCAATAGATGATTCACCAATGGAAAGTTGGCATGGTATCCTAAAAAAGGAAACCTTGCATAACAATAATATCACATCTTTACAAGAATACCAAAAACTTGTAGAAGATTGGATATTATTTTACAACACAGATAGATTAAAGTCAAAAAAGCCTAAGAAATAAATCTTAGGTCATT
>JAEIGA010005452.1_pt1 | contig 19437 bp, 20 predicted proteins | sample 9270691 | NCBI WGS metagenome assembly JAEIGA01 (sample SAMN17057246, study PRJNA624740) | gut metagenome | biome: biome; isolation source: fecal sample | host: Bos grunniens | place: China: Xizang | collected 2019 | reverse complement strand
TGACCTACGTGCAAGCCCGCACCCGATGGATAAGGGAACATATCGAGGACATAGAATGGTTGTTTGTCGCTCTGGTTACTTACTTTGTAAGTGCCTGCCTTCGCCCACTCTAATTGCCATTTCTTTTCTATTTCACTATAATTATAATCCATTGTTTAAGATGTTAGATGTTAGACCGCTTGCGCTGTTAGATGTTAGACGCAAGAAGATTCTTAACTTGATTATATACATTCTCTGCGGTGAAGCCGAGTTTCTCGTCAAGCACTTTGTATGGAGCAGAGAAACCGAAGGAGTTAAGTCCCCATACAATACCGTGCTCGCCTACAAGACCTTCGAGGTTGCAAGGCAGACCTGCAGTCAAACCAAAGCGAGCTACGCCTTGTGGCAATACCTCTGCTTGATATTCTTTGCTTTGTTGACGGAAGATAGCCTCTGAAGGCACACTCACAATTTGGAGGCGGATACCCTCAGCACGGAGGAGTTCAGCACCTGCCATGAGGGTAGATACCTCGCTACCAGAAGCAAGCATTACCACTTGTGGGTTCTCATCTTTGCTTACGATATACGCACCCTTCTTTACGCCAGCCTCTGAGGTGTTAGGCACAGAGGTTACATCTTGGCGAGAGAGGATAAGGGCAGTAGGAGTATAGATGTTCTCCATAGCCATCTTCCATGCTGCGGTGGTCTCCTCCGCATCAGCAGGACGGAGCACCATCACGCTTGGACGGCCAGAGTGGTTGTGCAATTTTTCCATAAGGCGGATTTGTGCCTCTTGCTCTACAGGCTCGTGGGTAGGACCATCCTCACCTACGCGAAAAGCGTCGTGGCTCCAAACGAACATCATCTGAATCTCCATCAACGCTGCCATACGGATAGCAGGTTTCATATAGTCAGAGAACACAAAGAAAGTTCCGCAGGCAGGAATAATACCGCCATGAAGTGCCATACCGATGCATACGCAAGCCATGGTGAGCTCGCTTACACCTGATTGCAAGAAACGACCGGTGAAGTCATTGGCTGTAATCACGTGGGTGTGCTTGAGGAATCCGTCGGTCTTATCCGAGTTGCAGAGGTCGGCAGAAGACACAATCATATTGCCTACGTGCTCAGAGAGGAAAGACAAAGCTGCCGCAGAAGCGGTACGGGTAGCTACGTTGTCCTTTTGCGCGAGCAGGCTCCAGTCGAGGCAAGGTGTCTCACCACTCATGAAGGTCTCGTACTCGTTTGCTGCCAATGGATTAGCCTCTTTCCACTCATGATAAGCAGCATAGCGTTGGTTGGTGATCTCTCGGAGCTCCTCAGCACGTTTGTCGAAGAGTTCTTGTACGTCAGGGAAGATTTGGAATGGGTTCTCAGGATCACCGCCGAGGTTCTTCACAGTAGCCTCGAAGCTTGCGCCAGATTTGCTGAGTGGTTGACCGTGGGTAGAGGTCTTGCCCTCCCAACTCTCGCCTTCTGCATTCACGCAACCCTTACCCATAGAGGTATGGCCGATAATGAGGGAAGGGCGATTCTTTTCGTTTTGTGCATTAATGATAGCTTGGCGAATAGCATCTGGATCATGACCATCGATATCTTGTACGTACCATCCCCATGCCTCATACTTCATAGCAACATTCTCAGAAGATACCTCGTTGCAAGAAGTAGAGAGCTGAATCTCGTTAGAGTCGTAGTACATGATAAGGTTATCGAGTTTCAAGTGGCCCGCCATACGACCAGCACCTTGGCTGATCTCCTCTTGGATGCCACCATCAGAGATAAATGCATAGATAGTAGGGTTGTGCATCTCACCATAGCGAGCGTTGAACCACTTAGCCGCGATAGCCGCACCTACTGCGAAAGTATGGCCTTGACCAAGAGGACCAGAAGTGTTCTCGATACCACGCTCCACGTTGCGCTCTGGGTGACCAGGAGTAACACTGCCCCATTGACGGAGTTGCTTGAGCTCGTCCATGGTGAAATGACCAGTCATGCATAACTGTGCATAGAGCATTGGTGACATGTGACCAGGATCGAGGAAGAAACGGTCGCGCGCTTCCCAGCATGGGTTTTCTGGATCGTGGATTAGAAACTCTGAGTAGAGCACTTGTACAAAGTCAGCACCACTCATTGAGCCACCAGGGTGACCACTTTTGGCTTTTTCCACCATCGCTGCAGCCAAGATACGGATGTTATCTGCTGCTTTTGTCATTAATTGTTTTGAGTTCATTGTATGTTGTATTTTGTTATTAACGTTCAATTTATAGTGAGCATTAAAATTTCCATCCGAGGAAATAGTTCATCCCCCAGTTGAAGTCTCTGCGGTAGCCAAAGCCTGGTAGGTAGGCTGGTAGCGCATCTCCCTGCTTATCTGTGCGGGTCATCAACAACTTCATACGTACGTACCATCCCATCTGAAAACCTTTCCACACCTGCACCTGACAGCCCGCTACGATTTCTCCCCAGCAGTCCAATTTGTGTTGGTCGTAGTAAGCCGCATGGGGCATCGGAAATAAAACGTCGCCATGTACTGGCACCTCAGTTACCTGAAATCCCTGGTAGACTCCAGCGAGGCGCAAACCCACCATCAGGCAGTTGTCGCCCGCACCTTTCTTGAGTGCACTCAAGTCCATGCCCACACGCATGAATCCGCCTTGCCCCTTATAATCTCCTCCATCGGCGGAAGTACTTGCTATGGCGTAACCTAATTCTAGCGTAGGATAAAAGCGATTTGCAAGTCGTACGTTCATTGCAATCTCGTAGTCTTGTACGGCTCCTTTCGAGCGAATCAACTCCAGTACAGGCATTGCAATATCCAACTTTACACTCATCCCCTGATAAATCGCCGAATCCTTGTTTACTTTTTCGTTGTGGTCGCTGAATTCGCTCGTCGCTTGCGCATGCACGCCCACGCTCGCGCATAACGCGAGGCATAGCACAAACAATATGGATAAATAGCGACTATTCATGTAAATAAATGCGTAGGTTATCCTGAACGGCGTTCTCTACATTAGCATTAAGAATAACCACACTATCCACACGCCAATCAGTGGACCAAGCGTTGGTGATAGTATGGTAAATAGCGCAGCCACATGCCAAACTAACGAAATATTGGCGTTGTGTATGCTCTACAAAAAGTGTGTCGGTTTGCTCGTGAAAAGTGATGATATATGCTGTTCTAGTCGTATCCGGACGCATGGGCAATGTCAGTTTGCTTAATCCTTTTTTATTGTCCACCACTATTCCTATGCCATTGGACCCCACTGTTTCTACCGTGATACTATCCCACTTTGTATATTTGACCGCAAGTCCTTTGTCGTTGAGTGAGTCGGCATGGAGTGTCACACCCATCGCTACCTCCATGTCTTGCCGACAGGTGGTGTCCGTTGTGCATGCAACAATCATCATGGTGCATACGACCAATGCGATATATCTCCAATTTCTTAGCATGAGGTCTACATCTCCAAACTATATCAATGTTCTAGCCTCTGCACGCAGCAAGTGCATTGCTTTCTCATTGGCAGTTTCACCATTGGAACTGTAGGCAGTAATCAATACTTTGGCGTAATCAAGTGCGGTGCTATCAGCAGGCATCTGCTGTGCCATACTATTGATAAATGTTAGCATCTGATCTTTTGCCACCAGAATGGCATTCCATACCTCTTCGCTCACATATATCTGTTGACTCAGATTATGGTCATACTCCATGCGTATGGTGCGCATCAAGTGTTGTTGTACCAGCAACACGCTCATCTCGCCCAGATTGAGTTCTAAGAGCATATGCTCGGGCGTTGTGCGCTCCAGCAAGAGCGCCAGACGCTCGTATGCTCGCATACGCAAAGGTGAAATCTCTTTTTGCGAAAGTCGTTTGAGCTCCCAAAGACGTTTCTCAGCCTCGCTTTTATAGAATTCGTGCATTACAAGCCATGTCGCAAACAATACGCACAAGGCAGGAATACAATATTTTAGAATCTCTATCATAATCGACAAAATATTTGCGTGCAAAATTACTACTTTTTTTTGAATTATGCAAATACTAGCCTGCAAAAATGTCTTTTAATTTGCATAGTTCGAAATAAAGCAGTACCTTTGCACGATTTTTCTAACAAAACACAATACGCAACACCACTCTACACAACACTACACAATTCTTACAACACTAAACAATACCTATACACTATGGGAAAACTAAACGCAGTTTTGGTGGGTCTTATCACCCCTGCTCAAAACGAAGAAAGAACAAAGGAATATCTGGATGAATTGGCTTTCCTTGCTGATACCAATAATACCAATTGTGTCAAGCGTTTTATACAGCGCCTTGACTCGCCTAATACATCCACTTATGTAGGTGAAGGTAAACTGCAAGAGATTAATCAGTATGTTCAGCAATTTGCTGATACAGACGATTTTATAGATATGGTTATCTTTGACGACGAATTATCTCCTCGTCAATTGCGCAATATCGAAAAAGCACTCAATGCGCACAACCAAAACGAGATTAAAGACAACCACAAACAACCCGTTCGCGTCATCGATCGCACTATCCTTATCTTGGAAATCTTCCTCCATCGCGCCCAAACTTCTTATGCCAAGACGCAAGTGGAGATGGCACACCTACAGTATATGTTGCCCCGATTGACCCGTATGTGGTCGCACCTTGATCGCCAGCGCGGTGGTGGTACTACTAGCCGTGGTATGGGTGAGACGCAGATTGAGGCGGACAAACGAATCATTGGTCAGCGTATTGCATTGCTGCGCGAAGAACTCAAGAAAATAGATCGCCAGATGGCTACGCAGCGCCAAAACCGTGGTAAGATGGTGCGCGTCGCCCTTGTGGGATATACCAATGTGGGTAAATCTACGATGATGAATTTGCTGAGCAAGTCGGATGTTTTTGCCGAGAACAAACTCTTTGCGACGCTAGATACTACCGTGCGTAAAGTCACGATCGAGAATCTACCATTCCTACTATCTGATACGGTGGGATTTATTCGCAAACTCCCTCATCATTTGGTGGAGTCGTTTAAGTCTACACTGGACGAGGTACGTGAAGCAGATCTGCTCATTCATGTGGTGGATATATCCCACCCAAATTTCGAGGAGCAATACGAGGTGGTAGAGCAAACCATCAATGAACTGCTGACTAAGCAAACGGAGGTGCAAGAGGCAGACCCATGGTCTAAAAAGCAAAAAGGCGGTCGCAAAACAGAGAAGACTGTCGCACAGATTCCGCGTATAGTTGTATTCAATAAGATTGATGCTTTCACCTATACGCCTAAAGAGGAAGATGACTTGACACCTATGAAGCGTGAGAACATCTCGTTAGAAGAATTGCAACGCACATGGATGTCCAAACTACATGATGATTGCATCTTCATATCTGCGCGTCAAAAAGTGAATATTGATGAACTAAAAATGCTTTTCTACGAACGTATCAAAGCAATTCATATTCAGCGCTATCCGTATAATGATTTTCTATTTCAGCAATACGAGTAATGGGCTAGTAGAACTAGCAGGACTAGTGGAACTAGCATAATCGATGAAACAAAAAAGAGACGTGGATGACCTCGTCTCTTTTTGTCTCTTGTCTTATTGCCTCACGCCTTATCGCCTCACGCAAAGTCCTATCGGATAACTTTCTCCCCTTTGCGAATTACAACACCTCGGTAGTTCTTGTTTACTGGTATGCCAAGGAGGTTGTACCATTGTCCGTCTTCTGCACTTGCATTAGGTGATTGCACGGCCGTATAACTATCGTTGGTAAATTGGAATCGTATTACGCCCTCCTCTTCTTCGATCTCCGTTAGGGTTGCATGTGCATATGGCTCAAATTCCGTAATATACCACGAACCAGGGAAAGGCACGTCTTGTCTCGCACCACCGGTTAAACTTCTGGTGTATGGCGTAGAACCTGTGGCAGAGAGTAATTTCATACGTGTGCTGTAATTATTAGGCTCATTGTAGTACCAATCATTAGCATCATATACAATCTGCCATACTAGCATGCCATGTCCTGGTAGATACTCATCCCAACCGCTCATTTGGCGGTTTTCGACATATAGCATCGTATCTGTGGTTAGTGCACCTTCGTCCGGTACTATGCTATTGCGGTTCAGCATTTTATACGTAGCTCCGTCCGCAGGCAATACCACCTGTTCGCTTGCAGTTAGCATCGCAGGTTCTGCCCACCCAAGTGCATATTTCTCCCATACGGATAAGTTGGGTGGGGTATTGCCATTATTCAAGTAATTGCCATGGCTCATCAGCGCCCAGGAACCTGGTACTTCGTAGCTCGTAGTGCCATCTGTGCGATACAAGTCGGCTAGTCCTAATACGTGTCCAAACTCATGGCAAATAGTACCGATACTAGTACGATGGTTGCTGCTGTATATCAATTCGTTGGAGCAAGCATATCGTATGATCTTCTTACCATTAAATACAGGTAGGTTTGCGGATGTGATATTGCCTGCAGCATCGGTATTGACGTAGTATTCCGTTTGGTGTGTGTTGCCAAAATACAAGGCTGATTCTATATCCCATGCGTGTGGCCATATGGACTCTGCAGGACCACCATCTGCTTGGCCATAGCCCGCATAGATGATATACACCAGATCCACACTACCATCGTTGTCCTGGTCATAGTTTGAGAAATCTATTCCCATAGCTTGAGCGCCTCGGCATGCGTCTAGCACAAAGTCCACCAAGTAGCGGTCGTCGCCCGTAGAGGCAGCGTCGGTACCATAGAAAGCCAAGGTCTGGGGCAAGACCACGGGACCTATCACATCAAATTGTGGTGTGTAGCGGCCATTTGATTGGTCTTGGTAGTATTTCTTGCACGAACCTACGGCGCCGTTGTATGTGTAATGGTCATCGTTGGCCAGCGAGTCAAATGATTGTACCGTATTGCCTGCAGTTAAAGGCTTGTCGGCAAACTCTACTACGATTAGCAATCCGCGTGATATTAAATTGGATGATTGCTGAGCTTGAGCAATTTTGGCGGAACGCTGCTGCATCACGATACCTTGCGGTATGGGTTCGCGAATAGGTTCTACTAAATTTAGACCAGGTAATGGAGCTACAGCTAATATAGCTGTGCAGGATAGCAGGCAGAATGAAAGGCCTGCAAAAAAGTATCTAAAAGTTTGTTTCATATCTCGTACTTTCTAAAAATCGCACAAAGGTACGCAATATTTACGATTTGACAAAGTACGATGCACAATTTTTTTGCAAAATTAAAAAAAAAGTTGTACCTTTGCGGCATATTTCAATATTATTATGCAAGTATTTAAGACTCCAATTGAGGGATTGCTCGTGATAGAGCCCCGTGTGTTCCGCGATGCACGCGGTTATTTCGTAGAGACATATAACGAAGCTCGCTACCGCGCTGCGGGCATAGACGCAACTTTCGTGCAGGATAATAAATCTTGCTCTTCATATGGCGTGGTGCGTGGTTTGCATTTTCAGCGCCCTCCATATACTCAAGCTAAATTGGTGTCATGTTCGGAAGGACGAGTGCTGGATGTAGCGGTGGATTTGCGCAAGGATAGTCCTACCTATGGTAAGTATTTTGCTGTGGAATTGGATGCAGAGAGCCATCGCCAATTCTTTATCCCTAGAGGTTTTGCACATGGATTCTCGGTGTTGAGTGAACGTGCGGTATTTACGTACAAGTGCGATAACCTTTACCAACCTGATGCTGATGGGGGACTTTTACTTACTGATCCTGTGTTGAATATCGATTGGCAAATCCCAGCTGAACAGATGATTCTGAGCGAAAAGGATAGGCACCATCCTCTTCTGAGCGAATTGGATAACCCGTTCTAAACATAGTATATAATTAAAAATTCATATCTAAAATGAATATCCTTATTACCGGCGCTAATGGCCAGTTGGGCAATGAGATGCGTGTTCTTTCTGCACAGCATCCCCAGCATACCTATTTTTTCACCGATGTGGCAGAATTAGATATTACTTCGGAGGATGCCGTAACGACTTTCGTGAAAGAAAACGCAATCGATGTAATCGTCAATTGTGCAGCTTATACCAATGTGGATCGAGCAGAGATTGATGAGCCATTGGCCTATGCGATCAATGCTACGGCGGTAGAGAATCTGGGGCGTTCGGGCGCTAAGGTGATTCATGTTAGTACCGACTATGTGTTCTCAGGCGAGGGTTTTGTTCCTTATACAGAGAATGATGCTGTAGCACCTCGCACGGCCTATGGACGTACTAAACTAGCTGGTGAGCAACTGTTGCTCGCTGTTAGCCCCGATGCTATTATCATTCGCACTGCATGGCTATATTCCACGTATGGCAATAATTTTGTAAAGACAATGCTTCGTTTAGGACATGAACGTGATAGCTTAGGCGTGGTGTTTGATCAGATAGGTTCGCCTACCTATGCTGCGGACTTGGCTATGGCTATTTATGCGGCTATCAATGCGCCTGAATGGCATGCGGGTATATACCATTTTTCCAATGAGGGTGTTTGCTCTTGGTATGATTTTACGCATGAGATATTCGCTCTTTCTAAAATACGTGATTGCCAATTGCGTCCTATCCTAAGCAGCGAATACCAATATCAAACTCCTCGTCCGCATTATAGTGTGCTGAATAAGAGCAAGATTAAGTCTACTTTTGGAATTCATATTCCGCATTGGACTGAATCGCTTCTCACTTGCCTTACAAAACTCTCATCCTCTTTAAATTAAAACTTCTCTAAATATTATAAATGCCTAAAGCAGTTTATATACATGGTTTCGCAGGATCCATTCACTCCGACACGATTACCAATTTTCGCAAATACTATCCAGAATTGGAGTGGTGTCCGCTAGAGGTGGATCATCATGTGGATGAATCGGTAAAGAAGATTAATGATTTTCTTAGGACGAATACTGATGTCAAGTATCTCATTGGTAGCTCATTGGGTGGGTTCTATGTGTTGTGTGCAGACTTTGCGGGTCGTAAGATAGTTATTAATCCTGTGCTCAATCCCATGTCGTCATTGAAGAAGGTCGTGGGCGTAAATAAGTATCGTGGACGTCGTACCAATGGTGAGACAGAATTTAAACTGACCATGCAAGATCTTTTCCGTTTTAAGGCTTTCAAACCCCAAGACACACCTGAGACGATCTGTCATTATACACCCCATGATCCTAATCTGGGAGAGGATATAAAACGTGAATATCAGAAATTCTTTGCACGGGCTGAGGTGACTTCACACTTGCGATCTCATTTTACCGACGAACACTATATCAAGCATAAGCTTCGTGATGCGATGCAGTAAAAGTTTGTGTTGTCAAGATAATGTACATTACAAACAAAAAGATAATAAACAAAAAGAGAGTTTCACAAGAAACTCTCTTTTTCTGTGATTCAGCTGGGGCTCGAACCCAGGACCCCATCCTTAAAAGGGATGTGCTCTACCTACTGAGCTACTGAATCCGCTTTAACACTTAAAGCCTTACTAAATCGGCTGCAAAGGTACTGCTTTTTTTTGATATGACCAAATATTTGGAGAAAAAAATGCAAAAATAAGTACTTTTTATTGTTTAATCCAAAATATTTGCGTAACTTTGCACCAAATTCGGGTTTTATGGACATTCAGTTGACATATCATCGTCGTCATACAACCACTACAAAAGTGGGAAGTTTGGAAATAGGAAGTGAACATCCTATTCGTATCCAAACGATGGCCAACACTTCTACCAACGACATTGAAGGCAGTGTGCTGCAAGCTCAGCGTTGTTTTGCTGCAGGCGCAGAACTCTTACGTTATACTACGCAAGGCATGCGTGAAGTAGAATCCCTCTCGCAGATTCATAGCGTGCTTCAAACTGAGCTATCTGCAGACGAAACCAATATACAGGGCTCAGTTCAATCTACTATCCCATTGGTGGCTGACGTTCATTTTCAGTCGGACGTAGCAGACGCAGCGGCGAAGGTGGTGGAGAAAGTTCGTATTAATCCAGGTAACTATATCGATCCTGCTCGCAAGTTCAAGCAGATAAATTATACCGATGAGGAATATCAAGCAGAGTTGCAGCGTTTGAGTAATCGCTTTGTACAGCTACTCAATATCTGTAAGGAACACAAGACGGCTTTGCGCATAGGTGTCAATCATGGCAGTCTAAGCGATCGTATCATGTCGCGCTATGGCGATACGCCAGAAGGAATGGTGGAGAGTTGTATGGAATTTTTGCGTGTTGCTGTGGCAGAAAAATTCAACGATATTGTTCTGTCGATTAAAGCTAGTAACACGCGTGTGATGGTCACAACTGTACGTTTACTCGTTTGGCAGATGGCGGAGGAGAATATGGCTTTTCCTTTGCATCTAGGTGTGACGGAAGCTGGTGAAGGCGAAGATGGTCGCGTGAAATCTGCGGTAGGCATCGGTGCGTTGCTGGCTGATGGTATAGGAGACACTATCCGTGTAAGTCTGAGCGAAGCGCCTGAAAAAGAATTACCTGTTGCGCGTGCCTTAGTGGACTATTTTGCACATCAACATAGCATTCGCTATGCCCATACGACGCAAGTGAAGGTGGAAAATAGTACTGTTATGTATACCAACGAGGATACCGATTGGACAAGTTTTCAATTGCATGCTGCGGCCGAGTGTGGACGCCTGCTGTGGGATTATAACTGTTCGGAGTTGGTACTCAATAACGATCATTTTGCGGCAGATGACCTGCTGCGTTTGAGTAAAGATATTCTGCAAGCTGCTCGCGTGCGTATGTATAAGACGGAGTATATATCTTGTCCAGGTTGTGGGCGTACACTGTTCGATTTGGAGCAGACAATTGCGGAGGTAAAGGCAGGCACATCACATTTGCAAGGGCTGAAGATCGGTATTATGGGATGCATTGTGAATGGTCCTGGCGAGATGGCTGATGCCGACTATGGCTATGTGGGTGCAGGACGCGGCAAAGTGAGCCTGTATAAAGGCAAAGAGTGTGTATTGAAGAATATTCCTCAAGAAGAAGCGGTTAAGAAATTATTGGAGCTGATTCAAGAGAAATAATTTCTATAGAATATTGTATATTTCCTCTAAACTACTAACTATATAGGTAGCAGACTTATTGTCTGCAATGTTGCTCTTATCGGTAATCCAAAGTTGATCGATACCGGCATTGATGGCTCCCTGGATGTCGGAATACCAAGAGTCGCCTATCATCAGCACATCCTCAGCGCGCATGCCGCACTGCTGGAGTGCTACTTGGTAGATATGTGGATTAGGTTTTTGACACCCTACTTCCTCGCTGAGTACGATGTGCGCAAAGCAGTCTCGTAGTCCGCTACGCTCAATTTTCTCATGTTGTACTTCGATAAAACCGTTGCTGAGAATAATTAACGGGTATTTTTGTGCTAAATAGCGTACTAATTGCTCCGCACCTGGTAGAAGTGTGAAGTGTGCTGTGGTGAGTCGTAAAAAATCTGCTCCAATGCGATATGCTAGTTCATCAATGTGTGGGATATTATCCACAGTAGGCGATTTAGAACCATGCAGAATAGGCCATCTGAAACGATCCACCCAGAGGAATTCCTTGGTCACCTTATCTTCGCCATAGAGTTGCCATAGCTGCAGGTTATGTGTGTGATATAGGTGATAGAACTCATCGTATGACTCAAAGTATGCAGTCATGTTGTATATACTATATACCTCTTGTAGGGATGTGCGGGCAGCTCCGATGAAATCGCCGATAGTGTCGTCCCAATCTATAAATATCGCTTTGTACTGTTTCATGTAATTGATTGCTATAATAAAACCGCCTTTAGGCGGTTTTATTATGATAGATATGCCGTGTTGTTGTTTACTTAATCATATCGCAACCCATATATGGCTGTAATGCAGCAGGGATGCGGATGCCTTCTGAGGTTTGGTTGTTCTCTAGGAGTGCAGCCACGATGCGTGGAAGTGCCAAAGCAGATCCGTTAAGTGTATGAGCTAGAGTCACCTTTTTGTCTTCAGCACGACGATAACGGCAGTGCAAACGATTTGCTTGATAAGTATCGAAATTAGATGTAGAAGATACTTCCAACCAACGATGTTGTGCCTCTGAATATACCTCAAAGTCATAGCAGAGGGCTGCGGTAAATGACATATCGCCGCCACTCAAGCGGAGTACGCGGTATGGCAGCTCAAGTTTCTTGAGTAAGCCCTCTACGTGTTCTAACATCTCTTGATGACTTTCATTAGAGTGTTCTGGAGTGTCGATGCGGACGATTTCTACTTTGCTAAACTCGTGCAAGCGGTTCAAGCCACGCACATCTTTTCCATATGAACCTGCCTCTCGACGGAAACATTGGGTGTAAGCGCAGTTCTTGATTGGGAGTTGCGCCTCTTCTAGAATAACATCGCGGTAAATATTGGTAACAGGTACCTCTGCGGTAGGGATGAGGTAGAGGTTGTCTAACTGGCAATGGTACATTTGTCCCTCTTTATCAGGCAATTGTCCGGTTCCATAACCGCTGGCTTCGTTTACTACGGTAGGTGGCATGATCTCGGTGTAACCTGCTGCGCTAGCTTCTGCCAAGAAGAAATTGATGAGTGCGCGTTGCAAACGCGCGCCTAAACCTACGTATACAGGGAAACCTGCACCAGAGATTTTTACACCTAAATCAAAATCAATAAGGTTGTATTTTTTTGCCAATTCCCAGTGAGGAAGTTTGTCGTTATTGGCCAATTGTTCGTCAGTTGCTGTATCCCAGTCTCGGATAGCAATGGTGCCTTCTGCAGCAAGTTTGTCAAGCATAGGCTGATTATCCCAGTTGCCAATCTTCACTACGAGATTATCCTCTGCGCTTCCGCCCTCTGGAACGAGGTCATAAGGCACATTAGGAATAGATAGGAGTACAGCAGTGAGGGCTTCTTCAGCTTTTGCCATCTCAGCCTCGAAAGCAGGGATGGATTGCTTGAGTGCACCCGTTTGTGCCTTGGCAGCTTCAGCTTCTTCTTTCTTACCTTGTGCCATAAGCGCACCGATGGATTTAGAGATCTTGTTCATCTCTGCAGAAGCTGCATCTTTCTTTTGCTGAGCTGCTTTGCGCTCTGCATCAAGCGCAGTCACTTGTTCAATCACCTCTGCTGCATTGGCGAAGTGCTTTTTCTCTAGACCAGCGATTATAGCTGCCTTGTTGTCGTATATTTGTTTGAGTGTGAGCATAGTTGTTCAATATTGTTCAGTATTGTTCAATATTGTGTTTATAAAAAACAAATTTCTCCCGCCGAATTGCACGTGCAATCGGTAGGAGAAATTTTTTCGATTTATCCCTCTATCCGATTATGCTTCTGCGATAGGTTGGATAGATACGTAAGACTTGTTGTTGCGCTTCTTTTGGAAGGTTACGATACCATCTACAAGAGCGAACAAAGTGTGGTCGCTACCCATACCGATATTCTCGCCTGGGTTGTGTACTGTACCACGTTGACGTACGATGATGTTACCTGCTTTAGCGAATTGACCACCAAAGATCTTTACACCAAGTCGTTTGCTTTCTGATTCACGGCCGTTCTTCGAACTACCGACACCTTTCTTATGTGCCATATCTCTTAAACTTTGCTTTTAAAAGGTTAAACAATTAAGCCAAAACGATCTCTTTAACAACGAGATTGGTCAAATCTTGACGATGGCCGTTCAATTTACGATATCCTTTGCGACGTTTTTTGTGGAAAACGAGAACTTTCTCGCCACGGCACTCGTTGTCGAGTACTTCGCAAACTACTTTAGCGCCCTCTACTACTGGAGCACCTACTTTTACCTCACCGTTGTTGTCAACGAGAAGTACTTTGTCGAATGTCAACTCAGCACCCTTCTCAGTCTCAGCGATGCGGTTAACAAAGAGCTTTTTGCCAGCCTCAACTTTGTATTGGAGGCCTTGCATTTCTACAATTGCGTACATTTACTTTGAATGTTTTTATAAGTTACATCGGTCAGGCGAGATGCTAAGTCATCGACGTTGCCATGCACTTGGCTCAAGATTATTCAACTGTTGTAGTATTGTTCGGTGTTGCAAAAGCAACGTTGAACTCTGCTAAACTACTCTGAACTTCTTAACCTTATCTGCATCATCCGTCCCCTCAGCAGCGCTACTTGGGAGCCTAAAAGCCGAAAAAGCGTGCAAAGGTACTACTTTTTTTTTAATTGACAAAATGTTTTTGTACTTTTTTGCAAAAAGTGTGTAAAAGTGCTATGATTTGATATAGATCTCGGGACAAAAACCTGATTTTGTGGTGATAATCTAAAGGAATAATTTGCGTATGTGAGAAAAATGTTGTAACTTTGCAGGCGATTATGGCTGTAGAAATTTCTTGTCTAAATAAGCATATCGGGAAGCAGCATGTGCTGCGTGATATCACGCTCTCTATTGGCGAGGGAGAGGTGGTGGGTCTATTGGGCCCTAATGGTGCGGGTAAATCCACCCTCATGAAAATCCTGATTGGTGTATGGGACGCAGACTCGTCTTCAATGACCCATATGCAATTGCCTAAAACGATAGGCTATCTGCCTGAGCAAAATCCGCTATATGATGATATGTATGTGCGTGAATATCTGCAGTTTTTTGTAGGTTTGCGCATATGTGGTTCTTCGCCTGCTATTCAGCGTCAACTAGTAGAAAAATTGATTGAACGCGTGGGGTTGACGTCAGAGGCAAACAAACGCGTAGGGCAGTTGAGCAAAGGATATAAACAGCGTGTTGGGCTTGCACAAGCCATGATAGGTAATCCCGAATTGCTGATCTTAGATGAACCTACTACAGGACTTGATCCAAATCAGCTAGAGGATATTCGCGCTTTGATTCGTGAGATAGGTAAGGATAGAACCGTGATTCTCTCTACTCATATCTTACAGGAGGTTAAGCAGATGTGTAGTCGTCTGGTGATAATTGATCATGGAACAATAAAGGTAGATCAACGGATTACTGAGATAGAAGATCTCGAAGAAACATTCAAACAGGCAACTAGAAATGAATGATAATTTTGATATAAGAGGACAGATGACGGAGAAGGAGCAGGATAATGCGCTGCGTCCGTTGTGCTTTGACGATTTTGCTGGTCAGTCTAAGATTGTCAGCAATCTACGTGTGTTTGTACAGGCAGCTCGCATGCGAGGCGAATCCTTAGACCACGTATTGCTATTTGGACCTCCTGGATTGGGTAAGACAACGTTGAGCAATATTATTGCCAACGAATTGGGGGTGGGCTTTAAGGTTACTTCTGGCCCCGTGTTGGATAAACCTGGCGATTTGGCTGGACTATTGACCTCGTTAGAGGAAAACGATGTGCTCTTTATCGATGAGATTCACCGCCTATCACCCATCGTAGAGGAATATCTTTATCCTGCTATGGAGGACTATCGTATAGATATTATGATAGATAAAGGTCCTTCTGCTCGTACGATTCAGATTGATCTTAATAAGTTTACCCTTATAGGTGCTACCACTCGCAGTGGTTTATTGACTGGTCCATTGCGTGCTCGATTTGGTATCAATTGCCATTTAGAGTATTATGATTCGCATATATTGGCTAACATCGTAAAGCGTAGTGCTCGTCTGTTGGGCATTCATATTGATAGCAAAGCGGCAGCGGAGATAGCACGTCGTAGTCGAGGCACTCCTCGTATAGCCAATGCGTTGTTACGCCGTGTTCGCGATTTCGCACAGGTGAAAGGTAATGGTGCTGTTGATTTGGAGATTGCTCAATATGCTCTCGAAGCATTGAATATTGATACTTTTGGTTTGGATGAGATTGATAACAAACTGCTGAGCACTATTATCGACAAGTTCAAAGGTGGTCCTGTAGGTCTAAATACCATAGCCACAGCTATGGGTGAGGATGCGGGTACAATAGAGGATGTGTACGAACCATATCTTATTAAAGAGGGCTTTATTAAGCGTACGCCTCGTGGCCGAGAAGCTACAGAGTTGGCATATCGTCATCTAGGCAAAACGCCACTTATTGCTGGACAGCAAGAACTGCTCTTTTAATTTCTTATAACATGTCAACTGTCAATAACAAACATCTAATTATTAATGCTCTATGTAAGCTAATAGGTGGTTTGGGTATTATTGCGTTGTTGCTTTTTTTTCCTGCTGGTACGTGGCACTATTGGCAAGGGTGGTTGCTTATTGCACTGCTGTTTGTACCAATGACAACTATGGGTGCTTGGCTCTTGCATAGTAATCCAGAACTGCTTGCCAAGCGATTGAATAATAAGGAGAAACAACAAGAGCAGAAGAGTGTGGCAGCGCTTTCTGGACTGATGTTTATCATGGGTTTTGTGCTTTGCGGATTGGATGTGCGTTTTGGATGGTCAGATATACCTTTGTGGTTGGTTATATCTGCTTCGTTGCTATTCCTAGTAGGTTATGCAATGTATGCTGAGGTTATGCGTGAGAATACCTATCTTTCTCGTACAATAGAGATACAGGAGGGGCAACGGGTGATTGATACGGGGCTCTATGCTATTGTGCGCCACCCGATGTACTTCGCTACGGTGCTGATGTATATTGCTATGCCATTGGTGTTGGGCTCGGCATGGGCATTGTTGGTATTTATGGTATATCCGTTGTTAATTGTCAAGCGGATACGCAATGAAGAACAGGTTTTGCTGGCAGGTCTTCCAGGCTATGCTGATTATCAGCAGCGTGTGCGTTATCGTCTGATACCTTTCTTGTGGTAATTCGGCACGGATTTTGCTGACTATATACTAAATAACTTACCTTACTATGTATAGCAGCAAGATTATCTACGTGGGTTGTGATGACCCTACTTTAGACCTTTTTGAGAATCAATATCCTCTTTCAAAAGGTATGTGCTACAATAGTTATCTGCTTTGTGGCCATGCTTTGGCAGTAATGGACAGCGTGGATCAGCGTATGACTGACCAATGGCTGAGTAATCTTTCACATACTCTACAAGGGCGTAAGCCGGATTTTCTTATTATTCAGCACATGGAGAGTGACCATAGTGGCTCAATAGGCGCTTTTTTGGAGTGTTATCCCGATTGTACAGTAGTGGGCAGCCGTTTGGCATTACAATACATGCAGCAATTTGGTTTTAATCCGCTTTCTACACGCGTGATCCAGCATGGCGAGGAATTGGATTTGGGTGGTCTAATACTGCACTTTATTTCTGCGCCTATGGTGCATTGGCCCGAAGTGATGATGACCTATGTACCTGAAGAAAAAACCTTGTTTTCTGCAGATGCTTTTGGTTCGTTTGGCGTCTATCATGCACATCCCGATAATTGGGCGGATGAGGCACGCAGGTATTATGTGAATATTTGTGGTAAATATGGAGCGCAGGTATCTGTAGCAATGAGTAAGGTACATTCCTTTGATATTCAGACTATCGCTCCGTTGCATGGCAAGGTGTTGGACGGGGCGCAGATGTCCGAGGCTTGGCGATTATATGATTTGTGGTGTCATTATCGCGCGGAATCTGCAGGCGTGCTTATTGCTCATGCCTCTATTCATGGTCATACTGCTATGGTAGCACAACGTATAGCCGATCGTTTATGTGCTTGTGGGGTGGAGGTGACATTAGTTGATTTGTGCCGAAGTGACCTGTCTGAGGCTGTAAGCTTGGCATTTAAGTATGATAAAATGGTGCTCTGTGCCTCGAGTTATGATGCGGGCTTGTTTCCTCCGATGTATGTGTTTTTGTATAAGTTAGGTAGCAAGGGCTATCAATCACGTCGTGTAGCTTTGGTGGAAAATGGCACATGGGCGCCCACCGCGGGTAAAGTAATGCGCGGTATGGTGGAGGCTATGGAGGATATAGAAGTTGTATCTCCTACGCTCACTATTCGTAGTGCTTGGAAAAATGAGAATGATGCCGTGTTGGTAGAGTTGATATATTGGCTGAGCCCTTGAAGCTTATTCTTCCGCTATGCGAACAACCTGTCCTTGTAGGGAATAGGTAATACCATTGCGCAAGATATATACTTGTGAATGATGAATTACGAATTGTGTGTCGTATGTGGGCCGCACACTAATGTTGGGTAGTGCTGTTAAGGGTTCGGTATTGACTGTTAGAGCGTCCATTGCAAAATATAGTGGCGTGTTTGCTCCCCAATCGCCCATATCGGTAGTGGCCATGGAGAAGCTCAGACAGGCTGTTCGCCCTAGAGCGGTTAGTGGCACTTGTACCCATGCATTATTGTTCTTCCCATCTACAGCAAGATAATAGGTAGTGGTAGCAGTAGGGTACATGGTGCTATCCAATGCTTGAATGGTGAGTACTAGCGTATCTTGCTCGGTAAAAGCGCGTGCGTTGAATTCGCCTTGGGTGATAGCTTTGTAAGTGTTGCTATTTTGGCAAATATATACATATTCGGGATAATATTCTTCGTTGAAATGGATGGTATTCGAGGAATATCCTTGTGAAGTGCTAACCCACTCGGAGTAGTATCCTATTACGTAAGGTGTACCTACACCTGCTATTCCGCCATTGGCTACGCAACCAAGCACATTAGCTGTGTCTTTAGATACCGTGGATAAGGTAAATCCCTCCCAACTCATGCCTCCATATGACATGCCGCTGGGCAAATGTGATAGGCAAAATATGCCTTCATTGGTAAGGATCTGGCTGCATGAATCTGCATCGTTATATGTGTCATTCCATACATGGGTGAGGTTGTAGTATCCTCCACCATATTCGGTACTATAGACTATTGGAGTGCCATTGAAGTTGGTGGCAGTATTGAGATCCATAGTGATTTGCTCTGCAAATAAGTGACTTGCTAGAGGTAATAGGCTATAGACGAGGCATAAAACGATGAGGCGAAGATGTTTCATATAGTATATATGTAAATGATGCAGCATCATTCAATCATTTATTTCTTGATCAGCACTACATCTGCATTAGGATCGTAGTCTTTATCTATGGCGGTGCCATAGTATAAGATAGGATTTAGTCCAGTCACAATGATCGAGTTCTCGCCATCTGTACGATACTCACATTCGTGTACATATAGCTGTAAATCAGAGGTGTATAGTGCAAAATATAGTTTCTTTCGTTGGATGATGTATTCGTAGATACTTTTTCCGTAAACTTCGCCAGATGGTTCGTAGAATACTATAGTAGCATTCTCTTGGTCAAACTCAATAGTGCGTGTGGCGTTGCCCTCAATAGCCCAAATGCCGAGGAGTGGACTATTCTCGTTGGTAATTGGCTCACAACTTGCTAAACCCAATGCCATGGCGCAAATAGCTAAACTAAATAAAATCTTTTTCATATGCCTGTGAAAATTTTTTTGTTTGCAAAGGTAGTGATTTTTTCGTAATTGTGCAAATAAAAGATGTGAATTGCTCAATTTTTCTCTTGAATCTCGGCGATGGCATTGAATACGCTATGGTCTGCCACGCTCACGATGATAGGTATTTTCCCTTTGCGGGTGATGATGCAAGCATCCATAGGGTCGGTAATCAAAGACAAGTGTTTGCCACATTCTTTGC
>JAEIGA010005451.1_pt1 | contig 19439 bp, 11 predicted proteins | sample 9270691 | NCBI WGS metagenome assembly JAEIGA01 (sample SAMN17057246, study PRJNA624740) | gut metagenome | biome: biome; isolation source: fecal sample | host: Bos grunniens | place: China: Xizang | collected 2019 | reverse complement strand
GATGGCAACGCCCACCAGGCCAAAGAAGGACACCAGCACCACAGATACCGCCACGTTGATGACCGCCTCAATGATGGCACTGCGCTGGGTCTGTTTAAAGTGTCCCGCTGCGTTCACCAGTATGTTATACGGCAGTCGATAGCAATAAACCGCCTGAGCGCCGACGATCAGATAGGCAAAGGCAGGGACAATGTAATTTGCATCCGAAACCCCCGCTGTATAGACCCGGACAAAAGGCAGGATCAAAACCGCCGTCACAGAGAACAGCAAGGTCACCAGGGTGTGCAGAAACCACTCGATGCCGCTGAAGGAACGATTCAGCTCCTCTTTTTCATCGTTGGCCAGCATATTACCCAGCATGGACTTCATTCCGTTGGTCATGGACACCACGATCTGCTGCAGCCCGTGGACCACCAGATGGTAGACTGCATACACAGACACGTTTTCCAGAGTGGAGAACAGGGTCAGCACCACGGTATCCGTATTGGTCAGCACCACGCTGGCGATATGCTGAGCAAGGCCGTTCCATTTTTGCTTGATGGGCTCCCCTTCCAGCTTTAGCTTCCGATCGATCTTGTACCGCCTTTTGGCGATGATAGACAGGAGCACCGGCTGAATCATAAAGATCAGTGAGGTGGTCAGCTTCACCACCTGCACCGAAGCACCGAAGCCCATCAGGAGGATGCAACTGCCGGTGTTGACGATCAGCGATACCGTGTGAATGATGTACTGGTAAAAGCCCAGCTGATCGGCACTGAGCAGCAACCGATAGGTCATACCCACGTAATACTGGGCAAAGGAACTGACGGAGATGGCAAAGATCAGACCCAGGGTAAACAGATAGTCAAACTCTCCCAGGGTGATCAAGGGATAGACCAGGGACAGCACCCCGATATAGCCCAAAAGGAGATATGCGATTTTTCTGAAAAAACGATCTGAGGACAGGGCGATCTGACTGATGGCCACTGAATCCTTTTGGGCCAGGGGCTTATACAGGGCAGACTGAACCACCGCCCCCACGCCACATTCTGCCAAGGTTATCAAACCCAGAAATTGGGTGATGGAGGACACCAGTCCATTGACCTCCGAGCCATAGGTGGTCAGAAAAAATCGGGGCAGGATGAAGCTGCAAATGATCGCTGTTGCTTGATAGATCAGGGAGGATGCTGAGTTCAGCATCAGCTTTGTTTTTCTTTTCATCTTTATTTCCTAAAATCAAATCTTGATCAAATCAGCCGGGTATTCCCGTTGCCCGCCGCACGCCACGTGGAGGCTTTGATCCTGTGCGGCTCAGGCTGTCTCAGAACATTGCCTGAAACAGCCTTATTTTCCGTAATTGCCTAAGGACAATGCTCCCCACAAGGGAACGGCTATGCCGTTCCCCAGGGGGTAACATCATTAGGCTTGCAGCTTGCCGTCAGCACCGAAGGTATAGGTGCCAGCCTTGACCAAGCCGTGGGTCTTGTCAGAGGCAACGGCTCTGGTCTCGTTAGCAGCAACCTTGCCACTCCACTTCACCAGGTAGATATCACCGTTGACATCTACCAGCTCGCTGTGATACAGCTTGTCACCCAACTGGCCATTCTCGTAATAGTACAGAACGCCATCAGCATCGGCCATGACGCCGGTGAACAGCTTGCCGTCAGCACCGAAGTAGTAGGTACCGGCAGGTAGCAGGCCGTTGGTCTTGGCCTCGGGAATCACTCTGGTCTCGTTGAAAGCAACCTTGCCGCTCCACTTCACCAGGTAGATCTCGCCGTTGATGACCGTCAGCTCACTGTTGTAGATCTTAGTGCCCAGCTTGCCGTTGTTGTAGTAATACAGCAGGCCGTCGGACTCTTCCTTAATGCCGTTGAACAGCTTGCAGTCAGCACCAAAGCAGTAAGTACCGGCGCTCAGCAGGCCGTTGGTCTTTTCAGCGGGAATCACTCTGGTCTCGTTGAAGGCAACCTTGCCGCTCCACTTCACCAGGTGAATCTCACCATTGATGTTGACCAGCTCATTGTTGTAAGTCCGGTTGGCGATCTTGCCGTCCTTGCAGTAGTAGTAGACCTGCTCGTTGGCGTTCCACACCACACCGGAACCGGTGAACAGCTTGCCGTCTTCACCGAAGAAGTAGGTGCCGGCCTTCAGCAGACCGTTGCTCTTGGCGTCGGTGATCTCACGGAACTCGTTGACAGCCACCTTGCCGCTCCACTTCACCAGGTAGATGGCACCGTCGATCTCAACCAGCTCGCTGTTGTAGGTCTTTGCGCCGATCTGGCCATTCTTGTAGTAGTACAACAGTCCATCAGCCTCAGCCTTGATGCCGCTGAACAGCTTGCCGTCAGCACCGAAGTAGTAGGAGCCGGCCTTCAGCAGGCCCTTGCCGCTGGCAGTGGTGACGTTGACCACACCGTTGAGCTGCAGCTTGCCACTGTGGTGCACATAGTACAGATCGCCGTTGTAGCTGGCAACGTGGGCATTACGGCCATGGACATAGCCGTCCTCTTCCACCAGATACAGACCGCCACGCTTGTTGTCGATGAGACCCTTGTCGGTGATCTGACCAACCAGGACGCCGTTCTCGTCGAACTCCCAAACCTTCATTTCGCCTCTCTGCTCATAGGCCCAATCGTCAAACAGAGCATGGATACCGACGGTCATATAGCCGTCCTTGTCGAAGTTATAGGTCTTTCCGTCGATCTCCACGAAGTAAGCACGGTTGGTGCCGGTAGCCTTATAGTACCACTGGCCGTACCAGAAGCGGGTTCCATCCTTGGTCTTCTGCCAGACGCCCTCGGTCATACCGGTCTCGTCGAAGTGGTAAGTAATGCCACGGGCGGCGTAGTAGTAGTCGCCGGTGACAGCAACCTTGGTAGTGGTATCAAAATAGTGCCACTTGCTGTTGATCTGGATCCAGCCGCCCTGCAGCTCGCCCAGCTTGGAGTAGCGGTAAGCGGAAACAGTCTCGTCGAAGAACAGGCCGTTGAACTTTGCCTGACCGGCGCAGACACCGTCTTCACCGAAATCATAGTAGAAGCCATCCACGACCTGGATGCCGGTGAGCTTCACGCCGTTCTGATAGTAGGAATCGCCGATCCAGCCGGCCTTCACAATGCCGTCCACGTACTCCTTGCCATCGGTGTAAACACCGGTAAAGGTCACGCCGCAGGCGCACTTCAGCACACCGTCAGTGATGGCGAAGGTATGGCCGGTAGCGGGAACAGTTTCGCCCCATTCCACAGGGGAGGCACAGGTGTCACACCAGGTTCTGCCGGTGTAGCCATTCTCAGTACAGGTAGCAGCCTTGTCTTCGATGGCCTTGGCACTGTGGACATGGTAGCTGTGAGACTTGTAGTATTCGCTATCGAAGTCTCTCATTCTCAGACCGTAGGTGTAGGAAACACCCAGGGTATGAATGTCAGCGCTGGAGAAGCCGTGGCTGGTGCCATCGTTGTAGGAAACGACACCCATCTCGGTATCCACGTCAATGGACAGGGCGGGAGCGCAAACGTAGTTACACTTCCATGCTTCCACTGCGTTGCGGTGGGTATGGTCGTCACTGGACACATAATCCCATACACGGACAGGCAGGCTGGCCAGCACAGCAGTACCGCTGGTGGACAGATAATCGTCGTTTCTGGTAAACTTCAGGGTCAGAATGTTTTCAGCCTTTTCGCCAGCGGTGGCAAAATAGGCAGTGCAGTCAAAGCCATAGAGAACCTGAATCTGATCCAGAACCCAGTCGTTCATGCTATCCAGGTCCAGCTTGGTCTCAACGGTCTGAATCTTCTCGACCTCATCGGCCTCTACGTCGATCCAGTAAACAGCTGCATTGAGGATATAGTTCAGGCTGCTGTCCTGGGGTCTGACACGGACAGAGGCATCATTGCTGCCGCTGGCCACAGTGATCTGACGCTTGGTTTCGGCATAGTTGCCATTCTTATCGCAGATGCCCATACGGATGGTATGGGTGCCGTCCAGCAGGGTCACATCGGGCACAGTGATCATGCCGTTTGCATAGCTGCACTCCACCTGCTCGCCATCAATATAGGCAACAGCAGTAGCAGCGTCCAGGCCGGATGCGTTGTTGGGATTGGTCATATCCTCAGCAACCAGGGCTGCGAAGCTGACGGTCTTTTCGGTGACAGTCTGGCCCTTCAGGGCAGCGGCATCGCTCATGCCGGCCACTGCATAGGTCATGCCGGAGAAGATGGGATTCTCACGATCTTCCACAGCATCGGAGTAGTCCACGGTGATATTATCGATGTAGAAGGTGAAGTCACCGGCGAAGTTGGTTTCCTCGTTCCGCCAGGAATCGATATTAACAGCGTAGAACTTAATGAAGCAGTTTGCCTTCTGTTTGAACTGAGAACCGCCGTAGTACTGGCCGACCTTATTGGCATTGTCTTCGATGTAGACAGCCTCCCGGGTCACAGGAACCTTGATGTAGTGCCAGCCGGAGTACTCCAGATTGTTGATCATATCATCGTTGTAAAGCTCAACGGCATATCCGGTTTTACCTGCAAATTCGCCCTTGGAATCGTGCAGAGAGGTACCAACCCACAGGGACAGCTGCTTGCAATCCTCAGGGATGTACAGCCAGAAGCCCCAGCTGGTGGCATTCCTCAGCTCGATGGATTCGCCCAGCCAGGCAATGGCGTTGCCTGCCCAGAACTCGGTGCCGTGGAGAGCCTGGTCCATGTGGTAGTTGACAGCAAGAGCGGACTCGCCATCATGTACCAGACCGGTTTCCTCGTTTACGATAGACAGGTCGGTGAAAATATGGGTATTGTTGCCGTGGTCACGAGTAGCCCAGTTATCCAGATTTGCTCCGTCAGTGCTGGCTTCGAAATCAAAGATAACCTCAGAGCCCTTACCCAGGGTAACGGTAAGGGTATCAGTTACTGCGGAGTCTGCGCCCTGCACTGCTGCGGTGATCACAGCGCTGCCAGTGCCGTTTTCGGCTGCGAAGAACTTCCAATCAGCAACAGAGCCAACAGCCTCGTTGTCAATGGAGAAGGCAATGGTGTCCTTGGTGATCACAACCTTATGAACATTTTCATAGGTAGCCTCGATCTCCAGGTCAATGACGCCGCCCATGGGAACAGTCATGACCTCACGGCTAAACTCGATCACATCGGGCAGAACCACGTGGATCGTGGTGGAGCCAACAACTTCACCATCAACCAGCAGAGACAGGGTGGCATCACCAACAGTCTGACCGGCGGTGAACACACCGTTCTCCAGAGTACCGCCGGTCACTTCCCAAACAGCATTCTCAGGAATGTCTGCTGCAGTACCGGCAGGGCTGACGCCCACTGCACTGACAGTGGTCTGTGCGCCGGGAGCCAGGTAGTAATTCTTGGCGCTCACGTTTGCATAGGAGAAAACGTTGGAGGGAGGGGTGGTGGTATACATGACCAGGCCGTTGGACACAGCACGCTCACTGCCGTCGGAGGGATCACTGGTCACCTGGATGTCGTTGCTGCCCTCGGGGCGGGAAATGTAGGTAGCAGATCCGCCGCCGTCCAGGCAGAGGATGTAAGTACAACCGGCCTCGTCCATGATCTCCACGGACTCCTTCCAGTTGGTACCGGCAGAGCCGCCGGAGCCATTACCGTCGGCCACCATGAACACGACCTTATTGTCTGCGGTGACGCCCACGAAGGAACGGGGATAACGGCCATCGTTCAGATAGCTGCTATCGGTATAGGAGCAATCCACGCCGTTCTTACGCACCAGCTGGAAGCCGCCGATAGCCTCGACAGCCTTGCCGTGGGCGGCAATAGCCTCGTCCCAGTCCTTATCGTTATAGCCACACAGAGCAATACCGTCTTCAAAGATAGCAAACCAGGAAGAGTTTGCAGTCTTGGCAACGCCAAAGCCCACAACACCGTTGGCAATATGCACGCCGGAGGGCTTGCCGGTACCGGTATTGTAGCCGTCACCGTTGACACCGGCTACAATCGCATAGTAAGGAATGTAGTTTGCGGCATCCTCGGGGTTGGAGTGAAGGGCCTGCAGGGAAGCTGCCTGCTCGGTCATCTTAGCCATGCCGCCGACTTCACACTGAGCATCCTTATAGGTAGTGTGGATGCCCACGTCATCACGGTTGATATCAGCAGTGGCAACATAGTAATTGATCTGCTTGCCGTCTGCACCATAACCGCTGTTGACAGTCTGGGTGATGCCGGGAGCCAGGGTGGATTCGATGGTCTGATAGGTGTAGATCTGCTCAGCCTCAGCCAGAGAATGGACGGGGGCGAAGCCAACAACCATCACCAAGGCCAGAACCAACGAAAGCACACGGGTTTTCAACGAATGTTTCATTTTTTGTCCTCCTTAGAGAAATCTTTTTATATATAAACTAATCAGTCTGCAACTGATTAGGGATTTCTGCATATGGGGTACGAACATCGGAACGGATGAATCCGTTCTACAAGGGCCGATGTGGGCATAATGTCACTAAGTTAACGGTCATCGCGAACCAGTGCGCACACTGGTGTGGCGATCCCCTAACACTTTCGGAAACCCTAAGGGGATTGCCACGTCGCTTCGCTCCTCGCAATGACGATGTTTTTTTCTTAAACTTAATGACATTGATGTGGGCATCGGCCCCTACGGGGCTTTGGGCAGGGTGAGCCAGGAGCCCAGGGTTTGGTCCCATTTTTCCGGGACGAACTTTTCAAAGCCGGAGGCCGGGAAGAAGGTCAGCTCGGAAAAATAGATCTTATGCTCGATGATGTAAAAATCCACCCGAAGGAAAGGAATATCCTTGGACAGCTTCCGGGCCAGCTCCAGCATTTGAGGAAGCTCCTCCGGCTGGGGAATGGGCTGGGACGCATTGGGGTGCTTGGGACGGCGGATGTCCAGGTGTTCCCAGTTCTCGGAGAAGAAGTCCTCCGTTAGGCCCGTTTCGGTGAAGCGGTCTTTGCATACCAAGATCAACTTGGGCTCGCCGTTGAAACAGTGGAGCTTATAATCCGTCAAACCGCCTGCATCGCTTTTCATGAACTGCTCGGCAATGATCTTCCGGGGCACGTCCTTATAGGGCCACTCCCGACCCGTCAGGTAGTAATCCTCCTGCAAGCCCTTTCGCAGCTCTTTCTTGACTTGGACCACATCCAGCTTGGACTTATCCTTGCAGATACACATTCCCAGGCCGGAATTATGATTGCACTTCATGGCAAATTGATTGGGCAGTGCATCAAAATCGATCTCGTCGGCGGAGTCCCAGACCCCCACCAGGGGGATCAAATACTCACTGCCAATGGTGTCTGCGATATAGTCCCGGACCCGATACTTATCCACCATCACCGTGTACTCCGGCTTCCGGTCATAAAGTTTTAGCCACTGGAGCTTTTCATTGAAGGTGGACGGAGTATCCAGGTCCAACTCCCCCCCCATCGAAGCCCGATACTTCATTTCCAACAAACGACGATCCGATATGCCGTCAGTCAGCCCCAGCTTTGTCAGATAACCTAATCTGACCTTGGGATCGCACAGGAATTTTTTGAGTACAGTTGCTATTTTCAACGCTGTTTCTCACCTCTCAAAGAAATCCTATCTAAATACCGTAGAATACGGAACCAAAAACTTATTGCCGTTAAACTCATTATAGGCCAAGCCGAACAAAATGACCACCACCAGCAGCGTCACCACGAAGGTCCATTGGTAGCCAATCTTTTTTTTCAGATTGTTCAGCACGCAGGGAATGGCAAAAATCATGTACAACGAAAAATATCTGGTAGCACGGCCCAGGACACTCATGGAATATCCAATGCACTGGATACATATTGCAAGAACCATCGCACAGATCATCATTTTTTCTTCTTTGCATCTGCTTTCATTGCGAATCAGCACACTGGCCAGCAAAACCGCATTAAGCAAAATCAGTGACAGGTAGGTTCCGCCCTGGGTGTCATATTGTCCGCCTATATAGCTGGAATACATTGGGAACACCCGAAGCATAAGCTCCGCCACGATTCTGCCGAATACCAGCAGGCCGATCTCCACAAGGACGATCCATCCCAGAATGCGGCCCCAATTGACTTCATACAAAAAATACAGCGCAACCGCTACAATGGACGTGATATGAAACAACATGGCCAATGCAACCGTCAGCAAATACTTACCCAGGCACCGCTCCTGCACATATCGCCAGCCGCACAGCAAGATCGACGAGGCAATCATCTGTCGGAAGATGCCCAGGCTATAAGAGAAAAATCCCAATGCAAAGTAGCATAAAATGCTGATATAAGGCATCGGAGAGTGCTTCTTAACGGCAATAAACGTGGGGATATAAATAATGGCCGCAATAATAAACAGAAACCCGGTTCTTCCGGTCTTCAGAAAGGCACACAGCTTAACCAGAGAAAAATAACCGATCTCATAGTCGTATGGCCATACCAGCTCAGCCGTCACCAATTCGAGGAACGGCATTTGCGAATAGTAGGTCAATGCACCCAAATAATTGGACAAATCCGCACCAACGGTATAGGCACGAAGGCCGGCCAACAGCAATAGTTCCAGAAAACAGAGAACCAAATAGCCGTTGACGTGAAAATGCTGTCTTTTCAAACGGTCTTTTGTATAAAACAACGGTAGCTGGATTCCTGCCAGCAGCATATAGCCAACATAAACCGCCATCGGGTTCCCTCCTTCCGTATTTTTATTCTTTAATCCGCCAAAATCAACCGGACAAAATGCTCGGCAACGCCTTCAATGTCATACCCCTGGGCGACGAAGTCCTCCCGGGTATCCTTCCGCTGGGCAGTTCCCCCAGACAACGCTGTTTTTGCCCACAACTCCGGGTCAGACAGCGGCAGATACGTCACCAGTCCGGTGATATTTGCTTCCCGGGTGATGGTGTCGGCAATGACACAGGGCAGGCCCGTGGCCTGGGCCTCGATGACCGTGTTGGGCATTCCCTCATACAGCGACGGGAACACCATCACATCCATGGCCGATAACACCGCAGGAACATCCGAACGAACCCCTGCGAAGATCACACTTTTTTCAATGCCCAGCTCCACAGCCTTGGCCCGGATGCTGTCCTCCAGCTCGCCCTTGCCCACCAGAACCAGCACCGCATCGGATCTGGTTTGAAGCACAGACTGAAATACTTCCAGCAAAAATGCATGGTTTTTCTGCCGATGCAGACGGCCCACGTGACCCAGCACCGGCGCATCCTGAGAAATTCCCAGCTCCTGCCGGATCTTACGGCGGTTGTCCTCGTCGTAACGGTACACGGACAGGTCCACGCCGTTATGCAGAAGATGCGCCTTGCCGGATTGGACGCAGCCCTTACCAAACATGAACTCCGCAGCCTCCGTGGAAGGTGCCAGCCGCACATTGGCAAAGCACTTGGGCATAAAGCCGCACAGGGTATGGATCAACGCCTGCTTTTTCGTTCCCGTGGTGGTATTGGAATTGCTGGAGCGGAACACTCTGACCTTGGCTCCACCCAGTCGGGCGGCCAGCAGCTCCAGCGCCGACAAGGCATGCTGGGAGGTCCGCAGTACACAGCAATATTCATTGTCCTTTACGATTTTTCGGACGGCGTTAAAATTCTTAACAGGCCCCTTGCTCTTGGGAGGCAGATGGTAGATCTTACCGCCTCTTTCAAGAATCTCATCGTCATAGTAGCCCTTTTCCGCAATGCCCACCGCAAAATCCATTTGGTATTTTGTAGTGTCCAGCGTACGGTAGACTTTCATCAGGAAGGTCTCCGCACCGCCGGCGTTCATGCCTCCCACAATACACAATACCCGTTTCATGATTATCTCTCCAGTATTTTCTGCAAAGCCTTAGTGACCAGTGCCCGCTTGGGCTTCCAGAAGCTATTTTGATAGGACTGCCACTTTTCGGCATATTCCCGGTAGATGCTGTCGCCAAACAGATCATACATAGCCGTAAGCTGTGCGATGTGGAGCTTATGATAGAAGGGGCTTGCAAGGCGCTTGCCGTCGTCATATTTGCTCCAGTATTTCAAATCGTATTCCGGCAGCTTCTTTTTTACCGTGGCCAGCGTAGCCTTCAAAAGCTCACCGGCCTTTGTGTCCCCGGTGTATTTCCAGTAATCATACACGCCCCACAAAGAGAAGAACCAGCCGTTCAAAACCAGCGGGGAATGGGTATACTCGTAGAAGTACACATCCTCACCGCAGTAGGCAGTGGTGCCCCCGTCGCAGATAGGCTTTAGCATAAACGCAACAGCCTTATGGGCGGCCTCCAGGTATTTTGCATCCCCGGTGGTCCGGTGGGCCCGGATCAGCAGAGAAATGCCTTCGCCCTGGGCCATGGAGGAATAGGGATGCTCCGGTGTCTTGTAGGAGAAGGTATTCCAGCCGCCGTCCTCCTGCTGGTTGCTGACTGCCCAATCGGCGCAGGCCAGCACCTTTTCTTTATAACATTCCTCATGGCGGGTCAAGTACAGGTCATACGAGCCCAGACCATACTGGAAAACGCCAATGGAAAATTCAATCCGTTCGCCGGTATCCACATGGTACTCCGGCACCAGAATGGTGGGGTCATCCCGGGTGACCTTTTCCGTCAGGTCATTGTAATACCCCGCCACCTCTGTTTTGGAATAACAGGTACCCAGGCCTTGATTAACGGTATGAATACTTTTACCCGCAAGGATCTGGTACCATTTTTTCAGTTTATATACAGATATTCCCATGATATCTCCTTCTATCCCCGGTCAGCCGATCCGCTCCAACAGAGGCGTCATGGCGATTTCCGGGCTGTACCGTCGGGCATGTTCCAGACAAGTGACTTTCCGGCTGTTCCAGCCAGCCACATCCCGGCTCAGCTCCATGAGCTTATCGGCCAGTGCCTCTGCATTCTGAGGCGGGACCAATGCGCCGTTCTCTGCCTCATGGATCAGCTCCCCGTTGTACAGCCAATCGCTGGCCACCACCGGCACGCCGGCAGAAAAAGCATCGATCACCGTACCGGCAAAGCCCTCCCCCTGATAAAACGTAGGGAACAGCAGAGCGAAATAATCCTTCAGCATCCCGACGCTTTGGTCATAGGGCACCATACCTCCATAGCGAACCTCCGGAGGGAAGCTCTTTTCCAGGGCTTCGAACCAGTCGGTTTGGCCCGCGTCCACCTGGCCGTAAATGTCCAGGGTGTACATCGTTCTGCCGCAGCGGGCATTGACGGCCTTCACCGCCTCCACCGCTTCTTCAATTCCCTTTTCCCGCATGACCCGGGAGAAGGTACAGACCCGGTAAGGCTCTTCTGTGGTATAGACCAATTCCCACTGGGAAACCGGGGTCAGGTCTTTGAAATTCGGCATCACGCAGACATTATTAAAACCTCGGCCCTCAAGCTGTGTTTTCATGGTCTTGGTTTCCACATAGATACCGTCAAAGCGTTTTAAACACCGGCGCAGGAAGGGCTTGCCCTCCAGAAATCCGTTGAGCCAGCCGCCGATAACCACGTAATGCAGCTTTCTGTTTCGGAAAAAGGGTCTTAGCAGCGCCAGCAGGGGCCCGTACACACGCAGGCCCTTTCGTGCCGGAAAAATCAGCACGTTTTCACTGCCCTTCAACCCTTGAAGGACCTGGATGGGGGCTTTAAAAAAGATTTTCCAGCCGCCGTGGGTATCCATGGTCAGCACGCCGTCCCGGCCCAGGTGTTTTTGCAGCTCCTGGGTCACGTTCAGCGTTTTCACCGTTTGACCGTTCAGCAGCTTTTTTCCCTGGCCGAAATGGCCGATGACGCAGGCCTTTGCCTGTTTTTTACTTTGCATATCACAGCCCCCCTTCCTTACTTATTTACGCTTCTTTTACATAAAACAGCTTTTTCAACACGCCGAAGATCAGATTGTTCAGCGTATGCCATCCGGCACGCACTGCACTCATGCTTTCGCCAACCCGGAACAGCCGGTATTGATTATACATTTTCTGGCCCAATCCGCTGTGGGACAGGGAATTTTGACGAATTCGGTAGCAGGCCAAATTCCGATCCAGCAGCAGGCAGTCGCAATGCTTGCAGACCTTCAGCCACAGGGCATAATCGTTGCGGCAGCGCAGACTGGGCTCAGCCTGGACCAGGCCCACGTATTCCCTGTCGTACATCACAGTCAGACAGCCCACATAATCATAACGGAACATTTTCCGCTTGGTGACTCTGCAGGGGCCGGTGATCTCTCCCTTAATGGGCCGGGATTCTTCGTCCATACGGGAATAGTTGGTGTAGGAAAAGTGACAGTTATTTTTTTGCATGAACAAAATTTGCTCCATCAGCTTTTCCGGCTGCCAGCGATCGTCGCTGTCCAGAAAAGCTACCCATTTTCCCTTTGCCTCCCGGAGGGCATAGTTTCTGCTGACCGCTGCGCCGGAATTGGTTTCATTGCACAGCACTTTGATGCGGTCATCCCGGAACTGACGGATCCGCTCCAGGGAATCGTCCGTAGAGCAGTCATCCACAAACAGCAGCTCCCAATAGGGGTAGGTTTGGTCCAGCACGCTTTTCACCGTTTCCTCCAGAAAACGGGCCGCATTATAGTTGGGCATGATAATGGATACCAGTCCGTAATCCGGTACAGCCTTATTTTTCATCTCTATCTCTTGGTTCTGTCCAGTAATCACAATAAACTCCCTTAGATCGGTTATCCGTTATTTCCGCTTCTTTTCAGCACAACGGCAACGGTTTGATACATCAGCTTCAGATCAAACCAGAGTGATGCGTGCTTCACGTATTCGGCATCCAGGATGGCCTTGTTCTTGTAGTACACTTCATCTCGGCCTAAAACCTGTGCATAGCCGGAAATGCCGGGTCTCATGGAGAACACATTCAGTCTGCGCCGCATTTCGTTACAGTTCTCCTCCGTCAGCACCAGAGGGCGGTAGCCAACAATGGACATGGTACCGATGAGAACGCACCACAACTGGGGCAGCTCGTCCAGGGAGCTCTTACGCAGGAAAGCGCCCACCCGGGTCAAATACTGCTCCGGATTTTCCAGGCGGGAGGTGGCACAATTCCGGGGAGCGTCCAGGGTCATACTCCGGAATTTATAGCACAAAAACACCTTGCCGTCTTTGCCCATCCGCTTTTGCCGGAGAAACACCGGCCCCTTGGAATCGCACTTGACGGCAATGCCGATCACAAGCAGCACGGGCAGCAGCAAAATCAAAAGCACCAGGGAAACCGCAATATCGAAGCATCTTTTGACAATGCGATACCCCAATTTTGATTTGGTATTGGGCACAAAGCCGGTTATGTATTCCTCGTAAAACTCGTCGTCGTGGACAACCGTATGGTCAAAGGGGGCTTCTGTCCACACTCTGCCGCTTTCCGAGGTGACAGTTTGTTTCTCTTTTAATTGAGTTGCCATTTTATCTGTCCTCTCTGTATCACAGACGCTGTTTAAAAACCCTTTTTTCTCTTACAGCATCTTTCTTTACCACTTTACAGTATAACACAACATTCCCCCCATTGCAAGGCATTTCTTAGGTCTGTAGCAAATTATGGGGGTCACAGAAACACTGTCATCTCTCAGTAAACATCGCTCACTTCTGTGTCCGCCAATGGTGGCTTTCCCATAAATTTAGGGACCGTTGCAATTGCAACAGTCCCTAAAATGGATAGTATTTTATTACTCAATACGGAAAGTGGCCAGGAAGTGGGCCTTGATTCTCATGTAATCGGTGGTATCCACATTGCCGTCGCCGTTGACGTCGGCGGCCTTCCGCTCCACATCACTTAGGTCAAAGCCTTCCAGAAGGGCGGACTTGGTTCTCATGTAGTCGGTGGTGTCGATGCTGCCGTTGCCGTCCAGGTCACCCAGGACCACCAGAGTCACCGAATCCATCAGTATCTCCCCGTCGTAAAGCTCCACGATATAACCGGTGCCCACCCGGGCGTCCCTGCCCACCGGCTCTCCGGCTCTGTTCTTCACCGTAAGTGCCTCGTAAGCAAAGGACTGCAGCAGAGCCTCTGCCGTTGTCCGGGGGGAAACGCCCAGGACCATGGTATCCTCCAGCGCATAAGCGGCAGTGCCATTCAAAGCGATCTTTTCGGGAATGAGCACGGGGTCCTGGACCATGATGGCCTCCGGAGTCGCCTGGGTCTCATTGCCCACACGGTCACGGGCGTAGATATGAGTGACATACTCGCCCAGCTCAAAGTTATGATCCATGGTGTAGACATGGAAGGTATAGGTATCCCCATCCCGGACACCCACCTGGGTATTCCCCCAGTTCTCTGCCAGATCATCCTGGCCGCCGTAAGTGGTCCAGCTGGGGAAAGCCACAACGTCCACGCCGACGTTATCCGTTACCTTACAGGTGACGGTATAGCCCTGGGAGGTAATATTGGAAATTACCACATCAGAGATCACCGGAGCCTCGGTATCATCCATGACCAGAATATCACCGAGCTCGTAGCAGGCCTGATTGCCTTCTGCATCAAAGGCGTAGATATGAGTGGTGTATTCTCCGGTTTCGTTGTTGTGCTCAGAGGCATTGACCTGGAAGATATAAGTATCACCGGACTGGCTGCCCCGCTGGGTAATGCCCCAGTCCGCCGCCAGATCATCCTGGTCATTGGCCACCGTCCAGGTGGGGAAAGCCACAAAATCCACACCCACGTTATCCGTTACACGGCAGGCCACGGTGTAGCCCTTGGAGGAGATATTGGAAACAGAAACGTCCGTGATCACCGGAGGCTTGGTATCGTTGACCACTTCCACAGCGTCCAATTCATAGCTGACCCGGTTGCCGCCCTTATCCGTTGCGTAAATATGGGTCACGTACATGCCCTTTTCGTTGTTATGCTCAGAGGCCTTCACCCGGAAGGTGTAGGTGTTGCCGGACTTGGTGCCCTGCTGGGTATTGAAGAAATCCGAGGCCAGATCGTCCTGGCCGTTGGCCAGGGTCCAGGTGGGGAAGGCTACATTGACCACGCCCCAGTCGTCGGTTACCTTACAGGTCACCGTATAGCCGCTGCCGGAGACCTCCGAGACCTTCACATTGGAGATCACAGGAGGGGTCTTATCATCCCGGATCTCGATATTGTCCGTGGTTACAGTGGCAGTATTGCCCCGGGCATCCTGGGCATAAATATGGGTCACGTAGTAGCCCTTTTCATTGTTATGGGCAGAGGTATTCACCCGGAAGGTGTAGGTATTGCCGGACTTGGTGCCTAGCTGGGTGTTCATGTAATCGGAAGCCAGATCATCCTGGCCGTTGGCCAGGGTCCAGGTGGGGAAGGCCACCTTGCTGACGCTCTTGTTGTCCGTCACGGTACAGCTGACGGTATAACCGGTGGAGCTGATGTCCGTTACCTTTACGTTGGAGATCACAGGCTTTTCATCGTCCGCAGCCTGGGTGCCGGAAACCAAGCAGTACCAGTCCACGTTGGTATAACCGCTGTTGAGCTGAGCGGCGCTGAACCACAGGTCGCCGTTGTTTTCCAGGGTGTATCGACGGTCCCGGGGTGCGCAGTCGTACAGGTGGTACAGGCCATTGCTGGGGTTATAGCCCACCAGGGTCATAAAGTGGCCGTAGACGTGGATGACCACCGTGCCGCCGGCCATCAGATGATTTCTGATTCTGGCATCATAGATGGTGCCCCAATAGCCACCGCCGCCGTTGGTATCGATGGTGAAGCCATAGGTGCCGCCGTACCGGGCAGCGGCCTTGCGGTAGAAGGGATCCCGGTATGTACCCACGTCGCCGCTGAAATAGCCGTTGGCGTAGGCCCAGTTTGCGATCTCCACCGGGTCCATCTTATAACCGGTGACATAGCCCACTGCATTACACAAGGAGAAAATGCCGCAGCCGGCTGCGTACAGAGTACCGCCACCGTACCAATAATTCAGGTACTCCGGCTCGGTTTGCCGCATAATTCCGGTATAAGCAGCGGCCTGCGCCTCGTTGGCCATGGGCAGGATGGCCGTTACCAACAGCAGCAGCGCCAGCATGACCGATATTGATTTTTTCATAGCCTGTTTCATAACAGTCTCCCCCTCTTCATTATTTATTTTATCACAGTATATTCAAGAAATCCACATGGCCATCTCACCAAAATTATGCCCTAAAATTTCCGGGTTTCCACGCGATTTTTTAGGCAATTTATCCTCCCACAATCGTTTTATTTGAACCATCTGTGCTGAGCACCACGCGAAGCGATGATTTCATTCGGCAATCCGATTTCGGTCCTTTGAAATACCAACAAACAACCATTTATCGGACTGTCAGGTCTGGAGCATCTTATATCTCGTCTTATTTCTCCTCTTTGGGGATAAAAAAGTACCTGCCGCAAAATGCAACAGGTACTTCCAGTTACTCTATGGTGAAGGCGGAGAGGAAATGAGCTCTGACTCTCATGTAATCAGTTGTATCCACAGCTCCGTCGCCATTCACATCTGCTGCCGCCCGCTCCACTTCGTTCAAAGTAAAGTCACCCAACAGAGCAGCCTTGGTTCTCATATAATCCGTGGTATTGATAATGCCATTACCGTCTAAATCACCAAGCACTGCCAGCTCCACCATATCCACCAGTGCTTCACCGTTGTAAAGCTCCACGGTATAACCGGTAGCGACCCTTTCGTCAGCGGTAACCAACTGGCCCTTCTTATCCTTTACCTGCAGAGCCTCATACTCAAACTCCTTAAGCAGCGTTTCAACCGTGGTGCGAGGCTTTACATCCAACACCAGGGCCCCTCTCATAGAATACTCCGAAGCGTTATTCAGCAGGATCTTTTCCGGAATCGCAACGGGATCCCGAACCATCACCGGTTCCAGAGAGACAATGGTCTCATTGCCTGCAAAATCCCGGGCGCAGATCTCAGTGGTATACTCGCCCTGTTCAAAGTTGTGATCCATCGAGTAGACATAGAAGGTATAGGTATCCCCATCCCGGAGGCCTACATGAGTGACCATATAATTCTCATCCAGATCATCCTGACCGTTGGCAAGGGTCCAACTCGGGAAAGCAACCACATTCACACCGTAATTATCCGTTACCTTACAGGTCACCGTGTAGCCCTGGTCAGAAATATCGGAAATTACTACATCGGATATCACCGGATCCTCAGTGTCATCAATCACCAGAACATTCTCCATCTCATAGCAGACTCTGTTGCCAGAATAGTCAAATGCATAGATATGGGTAGTATATTCGCCGGTCTCCCCATTATGGATGGAGGTATCGACCCGGAAGGTGTAGATGTCTCCGTCCCTGGTACCCCGCCGTGTCTTGCCCCAATCATTGGGCAAATCGTCCTGATCGTTCGCCACCGTCCAAGTGGGGAAGGCTACATACTCCACTCCCGCATTATCCGTTGCCCGACAAGTCACGGTATATCCACTGGCAGAGATATCAGAAACCTGAACATCAGAAATCACCGGAGGTACATGCTCTACTTCCACCAGAACAGGATCCAACTCCACATTGATCCGGTTGCCGCCCTTATCCGTTGCATAGATATGGGTAATGTATTCTCCTGTTTCATTATTGTGATCGGAGGCCTTAACCCGGAAGGTATAAATATCACCCTCACAAGTGCCTTGCTGGGTGTTGAAGAAATCCGCAGCCAGATCGTCCTGATCATTGGCGGTGGTCCAGGTGGGGAATGCTACATTTGTAATACCCCAGTCATCTGTCACTCTACAGGTAACTGTATATCCGGCCCGGGAAATATCCGTCACCTGTACATCGGAGATCACGGGGTTCTGCCTATCATCGCGGATCTCAATTTCCTCCGTAGCTACACTGCTGATATTTCCCCTGTGATCCTTGGCATAAATATGGGTAAGGTAATACCCCGTCTCATAATTATGGGCAGAGGTTTTTACCCGGAAGGTATAGGTATCACCATTCTTAGTACCCAGTTGGGTATCGGACCAAATGCCATACAAATCATCCTGACCGTTCGCCACAGTCCAGCTAGGGAAGGAAACCTTGGCGATCCCACGGTTATCCGTAACCGTACAACTCACGGTATAGCCGGAATGGTCAATATCGGAGATCTGAATATTGGAGATCACCGGCTTTTCTTCATCCGGGGGCAGCGTGCTGGAAACCAGGCAGTACCAGTCCACATTGGTGTAGCCGCTGTTAAGCTGAGCGGCACTGAACCATAGATCACCGTTATTTTCCAGAGTGTAACGTCGGTCACGGGGAGCGCTGTCATAAAGGTGATACAGGTCATTGCTGAGATCATAGCCCACCAGACACATAAAGTGTCCGTACACATGGACGACCACAGTACCACCATCCATCAGGTGGTTCCTGACTCTGCTATCATAAATGGTGCCCCAATAGCCACCACCTCCGTTGGTGTCGATGGTGAAGCCATAAGTATCGCCATACCGGGCTGCGGCCTTCCGGTAGAAGGGATCCCGATATGTACCCTCATCACCGTTGAAATAGCCGTTGGCATAGGCCCAGTCAGCGATCTCCACAGGGTCCATCTTGTAGCCGGTGATATAACCCACGGCATTGCACAGTGCGAAAATGCCACAGCCGGACTGCGCCAAGTTGCCGCCGCCATACCAATCATTCAGGTACGCCTCATCCGTCTGGTGCATAATGCCGGTGAAAGCTTCCGCCTGAACCCGGTTGGCCGCAGGCAGCACTGCCGTTACCAACAGCAGCAGCGACAGCATGACAGACAAAGCTCTTTTCAAAGTCCGTTTCATAATACCCTCCCCGATCATGTTGCCTTGCTGGTTTACAGGAAGGCAGCAATCTCAAACAAACCATAATGATTACAGGAGCACCCACGAAAGTGTACACTCCCCTTTTTTTATTAATTTTATCATAAGGTATTTCGGAAATCTACATAGCCAACTTAACAAAAATCCACCGCAGAAGATCAGGAAAATAGCCCCGTTTTCAGCGGATATAACCAAAAAATAGCCTGCCGCAAGACTGCAGCAGGCTATGGTTTTGATTATCGACCGGGGATTAAACCAGCTCGATGACAGCCATCTCGGCTGCGTCGCCGCGGCGGGGGCCGGTACGGGTCACTCTGGTGTAGCCGCCGTTACGGTCAGCGTACTTGGGAGCGATCTCCTTGAACAGCTTGTTCGCCACGTTCTCATCGGTGATGAAGGACAGGGCCTTACGGTAAGCGGCCAGGTTGCCCTTCTTGCCCAGGGTGATCATCTTCTCAACCACGGGCTGGACTTCCTTAGCGCGGAAGAAGGTGGTCTCCATCTTACCGTTTCTCAGCAGATCAGTGACCTGCTGACGCAGCAGAGCCTTTCTCTGGGTGCTGGTCTTACCCAGCTTACGGGTACCAAACATGAACGTTTCCTCCTTTTTAAAAGGTTAAACACAAATTAGTTGTTGCTGCCGGATTCTTCGCTGGCCAGGGACAAGCCCATCATTTCCAGCTTCTTCTGAACTTCGTCCAGGGACTTCTTGCCCATATTACGAACCTTCATCATATCCTCGCCGGTCTTGCAAATCAAATCGGCAACGGTGTT
>JAEIGA010005450.1_pt1 | contig 19439 bp, 13 predicted proteins | sample 9270691 | NCBI WGS metagenome assembly JAEIGA01 (sample SAMN17057246, study PRJNA624740) | gut metagenome | biome: biome; isolation source: fecal sample | host: Bos grunniens | place: China: Xizang | collected 2019 | reverse complement strand
TGGTTTCGTGAATATGTTTACGAAATCCACAATAGTGATGTACTTGATGACCAGAAGACAATTGACTATATCAACGGTCTTGGCGACTTCTATACCATAACAGGCGCATTCGATTGGGAGAAATCCAATTCCGGATACGCTGAATGGGAAAAGAGGAACGAACAATTTGTCCGGTGGTATGAAAGGAATTAGCCATGAATCTTGTTTTAATAACAAAAATCCTACAGCAACAGAATCCATCGATAGGCTACAGCTTCAGGTTACGTAGAAATACAAGTCCAACAATAGGAACTAGCGCCGATGTTAGATTCATCGTATTCTGTTTCGCATTTATCGAGACTGGCGATCCTGACACATTCTGGAGGTGGATAGAACGAGAACGCCATCTTGGGAGGGCGTTACGTGATCAGATCTTAAGGTACAGAAATACCGAGACAAGAAATTGTCATTCTCTCGCGTTCGTAGATCTTTTAAGGATGTACGGGTTTGTGAACGCCATGAAGGACGTAGCAACGTACTTACGGGGAACTGCTAATCTCGGACAATTTATCAACGCCTCATTCTCCTGGTCCGAACAACCGGAAGGTCATACATACTGGGCTACGTTGAACGGCCGGATAGATAGCGTATATCGGTTCTTCAGGAATCAACCGCATCCTCAAGAGATGTTGTTCCCGGATTACAATATCTCGCAAATGCGTCAGCAAATCCATCATGCAGTTGGCGTACTCTTTGAGAGACACTTCTTCAACAACTTCATGTATGATTATGAGACGCTTGAAACTCAAAGGTCTCAAAGAAACCTTGAAGAGTTTAGAGAGATCCTTCGTGCGCATAATACGGTTGAAGGAAACGGCGAGAATTAATCCGCAAGTTCGCTGGATGAGTTTCTTGAGGGTTTATCCGAAATCGAAATTCCAGACATCGATTTTACAGCGGAGCCTAGTCCGAGAGTTGTTTCTAACGTTGATGGAGTATACTATATGTATCCATCAGGAACGGTAACGTTCACAACTGACAATCACACATGATAGATCTGTCTTTAGTCACATCGTGGGCTAGAGCATTGAAAGCAGCAAGAAGAACCCAGGGGAAAGAAGACAACCATAAATCGCCATCTCGCTCCTGGGTTGCTAAGATGTTATTGGCGGAGCATTCCCCAATTAGGTTAGTTGAATATGAATGGATATGGCCATCGATAAAACAGTGGGTTACTGTGCATCTTGTACGTCATTTCTTAGGAGTTGAGAAATTTGTACATTCTCAACGGAGTGACAGAAGAGAGCTAGGTGTGCCAAGAGATGAATTGCCACAAGGTTCAGAAAATGATATGATGATGACGGCCAATGCTCAGGCTCTCATAAACATATCGAGAAAGAGACTTTGCTCATGTGCATCTCCTGAAACTAGAGAGAAGTGGCAAGAAGTTAAGGACGCTCTATGGGAGAAAGACCCAATAATGGCATCGCGGATGGTGCCAGAGTGTCAATACAGAGGCTTCTGCCCAGAGTTTATGAGAAACAACTGTGGGTATTTCATGTCCGATGCTTACGTCAAACAACGCTTAGACTACTGCAGTAAATGCGAAGACCAGCAATGGACTCCGATACTTAATGGTAGGTATATGCTATCGAGTAATGGCGTTATTCTAACAGCAGAGCAACAAAGCGCTAAGGTGTTAGACTCTGGAGAATACGTATTCTTCAAAGAATCGCCGCTTACTTATACGTATGCTGATGGCAAGATATACGTGATTATAGATAATATCATGATGGACCTGATGGTCCTGATTGCCGCTAATTTCACGGGTAGATCGCCAGCAAACCTATACGCAAAGAATCGGAATATATTCGATATGTCTCTCGATAACATCTCGAATTAGCACTTGTAAAGGGGGATGTAATGTCCCCCTTTATTTTTAAAAAACTTGATAACAATAGATAAATATGATACTTGTTGTAAAAAGTTACGATACTGCAAATCCTAGTGGTGGAAGAATGATCCATCATGTCATAAGAAAAGTATTTCACGACAATGATGTCGATGGTGTCCAGAAATTCATAGATGAAAGACGTGAAATTAGCGGTTATGAATGGCGTAATCTTGATTTTAGATTCATGAAATTATGAAAAGAGAAGAAGCGATACAGATTTTAGAAACGCAATTTCCTCACGATAGTGTTATAAGAGAAGCGCTTGCAACGGTTATTCCGGAATTTCAAGTCAGCGAGAGCGAGGACGAGAGGATAAGGAAATGGTTAACTGATTTGTTCAGTAACAGAAACGAAAAGTTTGCTCAGGAACTGGATAACTACCGTGGACTTGTTACAAGGGAACAAATTCTTGCCTACCTCGAAAAGCAGAAAGAGCAGAAGCCCGTCATGGGCAACGGCATTTCCGAGCAAACGAAAATGAACGAAACGGTTTATAAGTTTACCCCAGAAGAATGGAAGAAAGCATTGGATGAACAACTTCCCAAAGAGCAGAAGCCCGTGGACGATTCCGACTTCAAAACCAAACTCGCGGAGCATATGATGAAGAATCGCACCGGATACTCTTATAACATCAGTTCGGAGTCAATCTTGGAAATAGCGAAAGAAGAACTCATCAAGAGAGGTGAGTTACAGAAGCCCGTGGAGTGGAGCGAGGAGGACGGGTGGTTAGCAGGAGAAGTCCTCGACATGATTAAATCCAACGGAAGATGGGTAAGGAGCGATGATGCGGTTAAGCAGGTTAGTAATTGGTTCAATAATCGTTTCAAACTCCTCCGTCCACAACCGAAACAGGAGTGGAGCGAGGAAGATAAAAATTTTATCAATGAATTATGTAATCTGTTAGCATCAATAGCAAAGAATAACTATGTTGGACGTTATTATGCTCCTGATTTCGTAAACAAATTACAGTCCTTACGTCCCCAGCATCATTGGAAGCCAAGCGAGGAGCAGATGGATAGTCTTCGTGATACAATTGTTCAGACAAAGGGATACTCATATTCAATGTACCTGTCAGAACTCTACGAACAACTCAAGAAACTGATGTGAATATGATAGAATTTTACGGATTCTACAATAATGGCCTCCATATATACCGAGTATGGAAAGTATTCGACAGTAATTCATCAAATGGTACATTTCTAATCTACCAAAAATGGATATGACACAGGAAGAAAAACAACTACTATACAAACCAAAATGGTGGGCTTTATACTGCAATAATGAATTTATTTCTTCATACCCATCACATAAATCCGCCAAAGCAGCACTGCATAGAAAGTGTGAAGAGATGAAGAAATATCCTTATGACTACGACGGAGAACACTATACTATAAAGCCGTACAATCATGACTAAAGAAGAAAAAGATTTATTGCTTAAAGACCTCTATGCAAGAATACTATATGGATTCACTGTGCATAGATATAGTGATAATCGTGATATTACTTTTGAACCGAATGAATTAGATGAGTTTGCTCACTTTCTTGAATATTCTGAGGGAGAAGAATTTAAACCCTATCTCCGTCCAATGGATAGTATGACTGAGGATGAAGTTACAGAATTTATTTCCGTAAATGTCCGTGAAAGCATCAAATATCAACTACCAAACCACGAGCCATTAACTTTTTGGGAATGCAGTAGAGTAACAGATTGGCTCAATGCCCATCATTTTGATTACCGTATTGATCCATCTACGGGTAAAACACTGATTGAAAGTGGTCTTGCTATTGAAGCACCTGAAAGAATGTATAAAATTAAATAGATATGACTGAAATTAAATTTCCTGTTGGAAGTAAGGTTAAATTCACCGCTGAACTTACTCGTGGTCGGCTTGAAGTTCGTGGGGTTACTTGGAATGTTATTGACATAATACCGCCTGGATACGAGTATTGGGTTAACAGTGTAGAACACCCAATGGAACGCCATGTCAATACATCACACGATTATTTGTATCATTGTACATTTTATTCCAAAAAGCGTGGCCATGCTATTCATAGGTTTGTATATGATAACGAGTTGACCTTTGATTGAAGCCCCTGAAGGAATGTATGAAACAAGATAATATGAGACAAAAAGTAAAAAATATAACTTTAGTTATTACTGATCCATGTTATATAAAATCTGGTTTTTGTTTAACGAAAAGAAACCCTCTTTATGGTGATTGGTCATGTATGGTGTTTCCTGGTAACATTAAAGAAAATCAGAGTGTTGATGAATGGGCCTGTATATATTTTGATTTTTTCAACGAATATAATTTTACTGGAAAAACTCCTGAGGAGAAATCAAAAATGTACAATGATTGGACGGAGAAGAAAAATAAATGGATGAAAGATAACGGAGTTCTTGGTGAATTCTGTGCTGATGCCGGTGAAGTTGGTATATTTGATTGGAATTATTTAAGTGATGAAGATAAAGAGTGGTGTAAATCTCATCCTTGGTGTGCAGCAATTATTGAAAACTGGTCTGGAGAGATCGATATTGAAGTAATTGATGAATCTGTTCACGTTATAGGTTATGGAGATAAGCCCTTTTTTACTTCACAAACTGGACTTTAGCAATGATAACAGAAGACTATGTAAGTTTTGAGACAGCCAAACTCTTGGAAGAAAAAGGTTTTGCTGGAGAATGTTCAAGATTTTATATGCCAAGCGGTCATGGCAGGTGGAAATATGAGCATTATCATGATTTTGATATAAGTGATAGAATAGAATGTCCAACTCTTCAAATGGCAATGAAATGGCTGAGGGAAGTGCATAATATACACATTTCCATATATGTTTTTAATAGGGACTTGCCCGTTGGTGATAAAGCACTCTATACTTGCGACATAGCAACCAAAGAACAATCATCAAAAGATGGACACCTTAGATTGACCAGTGATACTTATGAAGAAGCCTGTGAATCTGGCATTAAGTACTGTCTTGAAAATTTGATTTAGATATGACAAACGCAGAACTTATCGCCAAGATAAAGGCCGAGATTGAAAGGATAGCGTCAAGAGCTATGAACGAAGAAGGACAAGACATTTGCGAATATTTACTTTCATTCCTCTCCACCCTTGAAAAATCGGAAAAGCCGATTAATCTTGACGGGTTGGAGGAAGAGATTGACAAATATCGGGAAGAACACTTATTTGACATGCCCGCGTTTCAACAGGTTGCCCGCCACTTCGCACAATGGGGTGCTGAACACTTAAAGAAATAGATTATGACAATCGAAGAAAAAGCAATTGCGTATTGCCCAGACGATGCCTATCCCTTCGCCCCTGCGATACTCAACAAGCTCATCCGCGAAGCCTTCGTCGCGGGCTACAATCTATGCAAAGAAGAGACGGAGGAAGAGGTAAGCAATGCCGAATGGCAATATGAACACGATCACGCAGATGACTGGCGGACACCGGTCGAAATGGGACAATTATAATCCGGAGTTATTCGTTTAATTCCGGATTATTTTTTCCAAACAAAACAACACAAAACAAACCAATAACAACACAATTACGAAATGAATAAGAAGAAATATAACAGTCAGTATTTTATTTGTATTTTAAAGCAATATTCCATATCTTTGCACAATTAAATTACAAATAAATATATGGCTATTAATACAGGCGATTGTCCTATCATTAATATAGGACTTGGAAGAGAAGTTGCAGAACGGCTGAATGATCTGTATGGTATAAGTCCTAACATGACTTCTACTATATTAGGTCGAGTAAACAAGCAGTTAGGCAGCGACGGGTTTAGCACAATAGACGAAGTGCTAAATGACGAGGGTTTTAAAAGATCTCTCGCTATATCTACGGGTATTGGGAAGCCAGCCATTATAACAGACAAAGAACTATTTGAAAGGCTTGATGATTTATATAATCGATATGTTGAAGCAGGATATATAGCCGAGAATGGGTTTGTCACTGTTGGTGGAATGGAGCATCTTGATTCGATGGCGACATACCTTGGCGGATTTGAAAGATATAAGTCTCTTGATGCACCAAGAATTCTTTTCAAATGGGGAGATGCTCATGGCAATTTACACGCTTATGCGGCAAAGCCCAAATTAATGAAAGGTCTTGGAGAACCTTCAGATACACAAGAAGATGATTCTGATTTAACTATAACAAGAAGAGGGGCGCATCCCACTTTGGGAGAATCATTTCAAAAGGCTCCCAAAATAGTTAATATATATGCCGGGAATAACGAAAATACAGAATTATCTAACATGGCGGTTCGTCCATTTACGGTCAAGCTATATTCTAAAGATGGTGAAAAAGACTTACAACTTTATTCTGTAGAACAGGGATTTCAGCTCGCAAAAATGATGAGACTCAAGCAATTGCTTACTTCTTATAGAACTAAGGCGTCTATCGCTGCTGCGGAAAGAGTAACTCCAATTATCGACAAGCTTATGGTCGAGAAAGATCCATTCGAAGCCAGCAAGTTGGGAAAAACAAGGATTCCAACTAGAAGTCCGGAAGTAAAACAACTCATCGATGACTTTTTTGGAGAGAAAGAGCAGAACTTATTTGGTTTTACCGAAGAATGGAATAGAGCTGGTGCTAAAATAATGGAAAACCTAATTAGAGAATCTTTCAAGCAGAATCCTGAAGCAAGACAAAAACTCATTGAAACTGGAGATGCTATTCTGACACATAAGCAAGCTGGAGCTCCCTGGAATACGAGATTCCCAGAAATACTGATGAAGATTCGTTCGGAATTTACAACTGGATACCAAGCAAATCCTATGTCTGAGTTTAATCCAGAATCAGAAAACACTCCGACTAGGCCGACTCCAAAATTAAGGGGTCAAATGAAGTTCCGATATGGTAAATATAAAAGAGCTGATATTTCGAGCGAAACTACTCTCGATGCTATAATCAAAGGTGAGCGAACCGCAACAACAAGATATGACGATGACGGGCACATAGATTATTGGCAAACAGCGAATACTGGAGACATTATTGAATTCTATGATGATAGCGGCCGCTCTGTTTTGGTTGAAGTTACAAAGGCTTTAACAAAATTGAATCCGGATTTAGATGTCGAAGAATGGTCTCGTAAAGAAGGTTGGTCTAGAGAATATTTCGAAAAAAATGTAAGACCTAAGATTTCTCACGCGTATCAAATAGAATATAAACCTTTATTCGATGCAGAACTACCACAGGCGGAAATTATAAGAAAGGAACGTCAGCGTATTAGAGAAAAACTTGAGAGCTTGAGCATGGAAGAGCTTAGCGATGCTGCCGAATTTGCTGGACTTGATCCAAGTACGCTATCTCATATTAAATCGTTAATAACAGACGCATTTGAGAATAACTTAAAAGATCAATTCGCAAGAGAAGAAGATCGCGCTCGAGAAAATGAAAACGATACTCCACAGACAGCTTTTCGCCGTAAATTTCCAAATAAGAATATGCTTTCTCATCTTGCGGAGTCTCTTGTTAGAAATATGTCTACAATTGTTAACGAGCTTCAAGATGACGAAAAGGTTGGAGATGAATTTGTTAATGCGCCGAGAATATTAGGAAAGTATTATCCCAAGTATAAACATATTGACTTCACACAAATTGAGAGAAAGGAAATCCTGCTTAACAATGAGTTGTTTGAGATAATAAGGAATAGAGCCGCTAGAATGCTCTTCTCCGGCAAGGCGAAAGATCCGTCAATGCAAGAATATCTTGACATGTTCTCGGGCGATAAAACGAAAGGTATTGACAATAGAACTCTTTTACTGCATTATGCTCGTGGCATACTTCGTCGTACTGAACGAGTAAAAATACTCGAAGATGGGACTAAGAAAATAGATCCCACAAAAATCAACACGACTGAACCAAAAGCTAATATTACAGAAGCGATTGATGACGATGAAGATATAAAGACTGAGCAGGAAATCGCTGATGAAGAAAAGTACATGGAGGGCGAAGGAACCGATTATGAATCCAACGATCACTATAAAATGGCTGATGATATTAGGTCTGCTTCAGATAAGATAACTCAGAGAATCAAAATTATGTTATCTCAAGTGCCGAATGTCCAGGTGATTGAAGGAGAATTACGTATTCCTGATGATCCATATGGGCTTGGAACTAAGACATATGTTGATGAAGGTCGAGCTATTAATACTCTTCTTAATGTACTTAATGGCGCAGATACTATAGAAGCCATGATCACTCGCTTGAAAAATAATGTAGATACGTATCCATGGTTTACATATATTTTACAACGAATTGAGCCAAGAAAAAACGAGTCAATAAGTAGGGAGAAACTTCGGAATGAGTTCTTTGCTTCTATGCGTAAAGACAAAACCGTCTTCACGAGTGTAATGATGATACTCCAAGATGACGGTACTTATACGACTAGATATGTCGAAAGAAATCGCGGATTAGCATCAAGGAAGAACAAAGCAAATCTCGTTGCGCAGTTCGATATACAAGAAGGTCTTCCAATCTTTAAATTCCATCATCTTGACTTCTATAATAAGTCATTTTTGTTTGCATTAACATCTTTAAAGCCAACGATTATAACAACCGTTGAGAATGATAATGGGCAACCTCAATCTCTCCTGGAAAGAATGGGGAAAAGAAGAGTATCAAATCTGACAACAAGGCTGTCACAGTTATATCAGCAAGATAGAAAAGCCTTGTATGAAGGAGTAGATCCATATATAGATACAGAAGATGCAGACAAAACATCTGACTTTTATGCAATATTTCAAACAATAAAAGACTTTGGCGTTGAAATAAGCGGGAATGCGTTCTATGCAATGGCTATGGCCGATATGAGATCTGGTCGAAGCGATTTTAGGCAGACGAATATTGGCAGAATAATGTCTTCACTGTACAATATTGCAAAACAGTTAAATGACTTTAAGGAATCGGATCGTAATAACCATACTTACGATTATTATAATCCGATGGAATACCATTCAGAACGAGGCAAAAATCCGATATATGTATATCCGGAATATTCAAATATTCTCGATATAGTTGGTGCATTTACGGAATCTGCTACAGAATCAATGGCTTATGTTGACCATCGGGCGCATTATGCTTTTAACTATCCAACATTCATTCAGTCAACAATCGCTAAGCTTAGTGGACAATATGTAACCGATCAAGAGCGCAATGAGTTTTTCGCAAAACGATACGATAACGACTGGTATTCTTATTTTGACCAGAAGGGAAATAGACATTACTATATTGATATTCTTGAGCAAATAAAGAATAACGGAAATATCGGAAATCTTGATTATATGCAAAAACTTGATTGCGACGGGATTGATTATAGGAAGATGTCCCCGAAAACATACGCATTGTCTATACTTTCTGACTATTTTAATCAGCGAGATAGAAATACAGCTGTTTATAGGGCACCTATTGCATCCGATAAACCGGCGATGGATACAATCAGATGGCGTCGTATACATGACAAAAGCAATACTGATTCGAACTTTAGAACTGTTATTGGAGATCAGGTATGGAATGTGTTTATGCAGGAAATACAAAGGTCTAGACGAGTTCTTCTTGACTCAATATCTGGCAAAACTCCTATCGATAACTTCGGCATAAAATTCAAAAAGAACGAGAACGAAAAGAAAGCAAAGCACAATTCTATCATAGAAAAAATGATGAAGAAGAGTGTGAAGTTAAGCGATTTGTTTATCGATGATAGTGGCGAATATATATATGCTGATAGCGGAGTCGGATTCAAGCAAGTGCGATTTATGCAGGGATTTCTCCAAAACGGTATGACGACGGAAGACCCCAAGAAGCAACAACGATTAGAAGACTTTAGAAAAGCCATTGTTGATGCAATATTTAACGGGTCTACAAATGTCACATCATTTGGAGACATATTTCAGGATATTTTCGACAGTGCAATGTTGGGAAAGGTGGATTCAAATATTAAATACCTTGAAGAAATAGGCTTACTCGAAATGATTAAAAATGAGAAAATGTTAATCGAGGAGGGTGAGGAACTAGATGAAGAAGGTAGAGCTTATACATATAAGTATAAATATCTGAATTCAATATTAGAAGAATTTTTCTATGACAACAGGGCGCCAAAAGAAATAATGCCAGATTATGTGGAAGGACTTAAGACTCTCCTGTTTGATGCCATTGAAGAATTTGTATATAACAATTATATAATGCAAATTCAAATGATTGAACTCTTTGGTGTTGATTTGGCATATTATAATGGTACGACTGATTTCCAAAAGAGAATGGCTCAAACAAGATCGACTGGTCAAAAGCTCAATAAGACGGCTACCATATTTGGAGAAAGAGTATCAGATGATAATTTCAGGACAATAACTGTAAGCAGTGTTGTTCATAAGGCTTATGAGACAGAAGAGATTGAGAAAATGTTACGCGAATATGCAGCGACAATAGACAATGCAAAAGAGCGCAATACATTTATCAAATCAATTCCAGAAATAATCAAACTGTATGAGAAGAATGACGCAACAGATGGACAAGCTATAAACTGCCTATCGTCTTTACGTAAGAAACATATTCTCGCGGCGAAATGGACATATAGCCGGGAGGATAAAAGGATTGGCGAAGTGGTAGACGGGAAGATGTTTAAAAACGAAAATTCACATACGGACGAAGCTGTTTATCAGCGCGTAATGAATGGAATCCCTTTGCCGAGTGACTACTTCCACGTATTCACGCAAATCGATAAGCCTTTTGTTTATGATGTTTCAGTTAGAAATGGGTCACCAGTTCCTATTCAGCAAAAAAACGCGGAATACACTCATGCTATTATAAACATGAGAATGTCTAATTATGCTCCTAAGGATCCAATATCTATCTTAATACAAATGATGGAGGATACTTATAGGATCGATCCAAAGACAGGAATTGACACAATTAATTTTGATTCCGCAGTTAAGGTTGGTAATAGTAAATCAATTAATGTTGAAGCAGAATCCGCAGCTCTGAAAACAGAACTAAGATCCGCTATGTTTAGTGGACAAAGTCATGGCTCAAATCGATATAATCCAGACTACGTAACCACGATTGACATAGATAGTTATTCTTATCAGCAAAATAACCCCGAGCATTTTATCGACCATAAGCAATTACTTGGATCACAGATGAAGATTTTAAGTATTATTAATACAAAAGACGATGATTTGTTCGATTTTTCTGCTCAGAAAACATTTAAGTCAATTGTGAACGATAAGGAATTACGACGTATTCTCGGAGTCGAACTTGTTGATAGCTCTCACATAACCGGCAAGACTTTAAAGAAGGTATATTTTAACATTCTGGCACAACGGACTAAATTAGCAGAGGCCATACTTAGAGATAACCTACACTTGAATGAGCCGAGAGTTGTTTGGCTGAGAAAAATTGGCGAAAAGCTCGAATCTACCATGGCAATGGACTCTAAGTATAATGCTGATGATATTAGAGCAGTCCGTGTTTCTAATGGGAATTTTGTCCTTGCTGCAGAAGATCCGGCACAGGCTGCGAATATAAAAGCAGCCACTGCTTCTTGGGTTAAAAAGGCCATGTATAAACAAGAAATTCTTGGAGGGCCACTTGTGCAAGCTACTAATTTCGGTAAGAATAAAAAGTTGAAAGCCGTATTTAGGGATGGTAAGTTCCAGTATTTCGAGACTATAATCACAATGCCGAAGCAAATTAGGCGACTATTACAAAACAAGAATGGAGAGATAGATAAGAGATTCTACGATTATGAAAGAGAAGAATGGAAGATGGGAGAAATAGTAAGCGAACTCAAGAGTCTTGGTGCTCTTGATATGCTTAATATCCTATTATATCGTATCCCATCTGAAGGTAAATATTCTATCTTCCCGTGTAAAGTCGTCGGTTTTGCAAAAAGTGCCGGTGGTAGTATAGTTGAACTTCCTGATGTTGGAACAACAGTTGCCGGATTCGACTTCGATACCGATAAGCTGTTTGGCGTAATGAAGGAATATTCGGTGCCAAGAGACAGCGATAAAAAGCCAGTTGAATATACGCCAGATGCTGACCCGATAAGAAGCAAGATGATTGGATACAATAATACCGTGTTCGATCTACAATGGCTTTCGTTAACATCTCAACAATCGGCAACAGAGATATTCGATCCAGGAAACTTCGAGGACTTAACAGACCTGTCGTTCCAAATAGAATTAATGAGGGCTAAAGACGCTACCGGTGAAAACATATACGATATTGAAGACATCGGGAGTATGTCACCGACCCAATTGAAAGCTGAATGGACTAAGCTGAACGATATGGACCCTGCAGATCTTGAAACGATGATTAAACTGCACGATCAAAATATGTCGTCTAAGGAGATGCTTGGTATTGCGGCTGTAGCTAATATATCTCATGCTCAATTAGGAATGTTTGTCAACCAGGATGAAGATGCAGAAGATCCAACTAAAAAGCCGTCGTTTGATTCCAAAAAGATACGTCAAACAGTTCCATTAGGGGTTGATGTTAAACTCAGATGGTTCGAAAGTGGAAAGGAAGAAGCTACGGAATTAGATCTTGTTGACGAGAATTCTCAATCTATTCTAATCGACGAAAGGAATAATATTGAAGGTTATCTTATTTCTAGATATTTGAGAAAGTATGTGGGAGCAGCTGCTGATGCCGCTAAAAATCCTACATTGTCAAGACTTGGAGCCGATAAGGCGACATTCCCTGTTATTCAATGGATGCTTAGAGCACGAGTTCCAATGAAGCTTGCACACTTGTATACGTCGCTTCCTGTATTCAAACAGTTAAGTATGATATACAAATCACTTAGTGATAGTGGTAATCCTTCAATTGACACGGCTATAAACTACCTTGAGTCTCAAATATTCCGCAAGAATAAGGCGAGCTTTAAAGGATTTGATAATCTTGATTCGTATATAGGTCTGACATTCTACAATGAAGATGGCTCACCAGCACCAATGGAGATAACCATTGATGAAGAACAATGTATGCCTTGGATCTATTACGATGATATGAATCCATACGACAAGATTAGAACTCTTGAAGAATTCCGCGTTTTATCTGGGCTATCTCAAAAGTTGACTACATTATCAAACTATGGTAGAATTAACTCCGTTATTGCTGGGCCAAAGCCAACGATAGAAGAGAATGAAGCGATTAGAGATAAAATAGATAAAGCAGAATCCTTATTCGAAGGGAAAGATCCGGATTTCATTGGATTTTCCTTTGCCGATTTGCAAAGGTTGATGCCATACGAAACTCAAATGTATCATTCGATCCTTGAATTACTTGAGGCAATACAAGGTCCATTATTCCCGTCTTATCAATCTGAATCATATAATCAAATACTTTCAATTTTAAGCAATATCGCCGGTGGTGATTTATCGGCAGAAATGAAAATGAGAGTGAATGAAGCGCAAAAGATGTATGCTCTGGCTTTATCTGCAAGAGACCTTGGCGGGCAGGAATTCATAATGATGTATGATGATGATCAGGTCAAAAAATTCTTCGTCGATTTTCCTACGACTTATATGAAAAGATTAAAAGATTTGAAGGGGAAGAACGAAGATCTGGAAGATGAGCTTAATAAGAATCTATTGCTACAAGAAATCGGAGAACCGATGCCACCTACAGCTGACTGTCCAATATGGACATTGAATACAAGTATCTTTGGCGCAAACGAAGACTTCAAATATAAGATAACTCAAGCGTGGCAAAGTCTTATATATTACCAAAACGAAGAAATGCTCCCGGAAGATATACGAGAAGTTCATGAACTGGGACTTGATTTGTTTAGGTATTTCACATTGAGAACAAGAGGCAAAGGTTTCGATTCAAAGACTCCTTGGCATATGGCACCACTTGATGCGAAACTTCTCATCCCAGGATATAATGATAGGTTGAAAAAGATGCAATCTTTCGTTGTTCCTGCTGGAGAATTCGCATTACAATTTGTGTTAAATAACGCAGAACGGCAAGAATTAATTGATTTTATACCAGAAGATAAACTTGCTCAAAGTCTTGATGGGTATGTTCCAAACTCTGCATCCGGCGAAGTTAAGATAAGACCAGAATTCTTCAATTCCGAAGATAGAGATATTATGAAATTATTTGATATATCTATCGGGGAAGATGAGTCATATATAAGGCTTTATCCAATTAAAAATATCGGAAAGGATAGAGTAATAATCTTCGGCGAAGAAGAGAACATTCTGTCAGGACAGATTAGAATACCATTAAAGAATATATACGACGAAAAGCATAATGTGATCGGACGAATAATAGAGAAACCTATTAAATATAAAGTATTTCATAGATTGGGAATACCTGGTGTAATATCAGAATATTATCCTTATTTAAGAAATTCTATATATCAAGGATTAACACTTAATGGTAATAATCCGGTACTCTTGAATTCTGAAAATGAAGACACACAATTGACGTCATACAATATGCGTGGTAGGAGTATAAATGTTAGAGCAGATCTGCTTGGTATAAATGTTAATGAAATTCTATTGGAAGAAGCTGGTAAACTTGGATATAATATAGATGAAATATTCAAATTAAGTCCAATTAATAACAGAGTGTCTCCAATTAAGGCCGCAAATATGCTTAAGCTTCATAATAAAGCCCTACTTGAACTTCTTGGATTCAAGATAGAAGAGAAGTCTAAACAAGACCAAGCTCTTACTAAATCTCTTCTCGAATCTATTAGAGAGAGACTCAAAAAAATATGTTAAATTTAAATGGCAATTGCATGTAGTATAGATGTTTTCGCCAAGAATGGGAAAAAGAGTAGGCTGTTTGACAGCCTACTCTCCCATACTGGCAATCGAGAGTTATCGAAACAATTATGGTCGATAGCTCAAGAAGACTCGTTGATGGATCAATTTGATGGATTAGAGAGAGATAGTAATGGTGAAGTGACGTATGAGTCATTTACTAAAGCCGTTAATATATCAAGCCTCTTAGACAGACAACATCAAATAAGTAGCGAGGCGATGGATTTGGGGATTTCTGATAGTAATGGAGCCCCTATTTTTTTTGACAGTATTTCTACCGCCTTAGATAGAGCAATTTTATTTAATGAGGGGAAAGACGATTTTGTGTCAGAAGTTAAGATTGAAGGTAAGCCATTCGTCCAAATTAGGGAAAAGAAACTCACAGATTCTGTTGTAAATAACAAGTTGAAATTCAAAAGAGACTTAAATAATCGCCTCCTTGAAATACTGAACAATATGGGATTTGATATATCTTTTATGGACGATCCTAGATTAGAAGGTATATTCAATCCACTGCTTGCCGAGCAGAATGCGGATAAACTTAAGACAGTAATACAGATATCAAAAGGAGAAAGAGGAGAAGAAGCATTTCCTGAAGAATTCTCTCATCTTATTATTGCTGGCTTAAAAAACGAAGCGATAGTTGGAAGATTAAAGAATTTCACAACGCCAGAAATAGTACAAGAAGTTCTTGGCGACCAGTACGAACAATATAAAGAAGAATATAGTGACGCCTCTGATGTCGATTCTTATTTACAAGAAGAAGCAATGGGCAAAATGCTTGCTGATGCGATAATATACGGTGTGGAAAAGAGCCCTCTTTTAAACCGTATTTGGAACCGATCTAAGCAATTGTTCGCAATAGGTGATGTGAATTATATAGACGATTTAATTGCTGGCTTAAAAACGAATTTAGAGGCCATTGTCGAGGTGATACAACAGCCAGAAAAATTAAACTCCATTATAGACAAAAATCTGATATTAGCTAATAGACCGTTAGAAAAATTAGCAATAGAAATAAAACATATAAAAGAATTAGCACTAGAAGGAGAACGTTTGCTAGCTAAGCGTCTGCAGTTATACCAATTAGATAATGAATGGAATGACGATAAGCGTGAGAAGAAAGCGGAGGATACTAAAACAATGGAAGAACTCCGAACGCTTATTGCCAACAATCAATATGTTGCATCTTGTGCCAGAATATTATCTGATGCTCAGCGCCAGATAATCAGACTAAATAGAGAAATAGGAAGATTGGCCGAATTCCAAGATACCGATAATCCTAGTCTACGTGAATTATCTGCCGTAGCAAAGCAACTTAATGAGATAAAGCAATTTAATGATGCATATACTCCATTAATAGATACTTTATCGTCAATAAGAACACTCGTAAATGATGGCCAAATAGCAATAAATAGCGAGGCCGATATCGATACAATAGAATCTCTTGCTGCCGAAGTAAAGAAAAACCAAGACGATATATCAGCAGTTCAGAAAACATTAAGGTTTAGAATCATAAAAAACTGGATTGGTATGACATATGGAGAGCAAAGGCTACGTTCTTTAGCATCAAATCCAGAAGAAGCTCAATCACTCCAGCTGATATGCGAAAAGGCGGATAGAGATATCACGTTCTTGGGGAAAAATATTTCATCATTCGCCGATAGCGGAAACCCATTGCTTAATGTACTCCACGCTATTATTGCAAAACAACAAGCACAGCGTAATACATTAATAAATGAATACTATTCTTTTTTGCAAGCAGCCAATGCGAAATTAGCAAAAGAAGGGCACAAAAGCGACTATGTGTATGAAATAGGTCCAGATGGGAAACCAACAGGAAGATACGTAAGCCCGCATGATTTTGATAAATACGAAAGGGCAAAACAAGAATATATAGACACCCTTAGAGCTGACGAGACAATTGACGATAGGACATTTGTTATAAGAGTAAGAGCATGGGAGAGAGATAATAACAAATGGTATATAGTAGATCCTGATACTGAACGGAAGGAATTCTTACCAGATTTGGATAAATACAAGAATGAACATTTCCAAGAGGGATGGGATCAAGCGATGAAGGATTATTATGACGATATACTCGATTATAAAGCAAAGCTTGATACTATGCTTCCTATCCCAGTTCAAAGTTTATACCATGCACCACAGGTAGATAAATCAACAATAGAATTACTTGATGCTACTGACCCTAAGGGAACGCTCGATAGACTTTGGAAAAAGATTAAAGACCACTATGTTGGTACAAATGATAATGTTCGTTCTGGGGTCAATCCGGATCAACTCACCGATCTAAGTGGAGATTTTGATGTGTCGTATTCTCAAGAAGAATATGAATACACGAAGTCAAGTCTTCTGGATTATTCTGGAAAACCAGTAAGAAAGGTTCCTGTATATTACACGAAAGATCTGGACGATATGAGTCTTTTATCAACCGATGCAACTAAAGCTATGATGTCATATGCATGTATGGCCGTGAACTATAGCGAAATGAATAAGATAGCTGATCTTGCATTATTACTGAAGGACCACGTGAAGGAAACATATAAGGTAACGATGCGTAAGGCTGGCAATAAAATATATGAAGCTGTGCCAATTCTAAACAAGCTGTATGTTGAACCATATGAAGTAGCTGGTGGTGAGAGTAATATATACCAAGCTTTAAGTGATTTCCTTGAAGCGAATATGTTTGGTGGTGCCCATGAAGAAATGGCAACACTTAAGAACGGTCTTAAAACGCACGCGGTTTTTGAAGATTTCAGAAGTTACGTCTCTAAGAATGCTCTTGGATTCAACCTGTTTTCTGGATTATCAAACGTTACGATGGGCGAGTCTCAAATGTTTTCAGAAGCATTTGGCGGCTATCATTTTGGAATGAAAGATCTATTATGGGCTCATAAGGAATATACTAAACTTATGAAGGATTTCTTATATGAGGCTGGTAGTACGCATAAAACAAACAAACTTGATTTGTTAATGAAGGCATTTAATGCAGATGAGGAATTCTTCAGAAGCATACAAGAGGATATATATAACAAAAATGCCTTTATGCGTGTTATGGGCAAGTTTAATAGTTTATTCCTTCAAACGGCTGGAGAGCACGCAATGCACGCAATTGGCATGTTGGCAATACTGCATAATATACAAACATATTATGTCACTCCAGACGGTAAAAGAACCGATAGTACATTGTATGATTCTATTACCATAAAAGATTATAATGGAGCTCATCTTATTGCCTTAAAAGATGGGACAAAGATAGACCCACAAGCCGAGCATAATAAAGATAAAAATTGGTACTCTAATTTAACGGCTAATAGAGATGGCTCCTATTCCGTGGATGAGGATAACATATCAAATATGAACACATTGATTTCTGATTTATCGGTATACATCAATAGAGTTAATGCTGGTATGCATGGCGGATATGGTCAACTTGAAAAAGGCACAGGAAATAGAAAATGGTATTGGCGACTATTAATGCAATTTAGACAATGGATGCCTGGGACATATAATGAACTCTATCACAAAGATTATTATGACGCCATTTATGGCCTGAATAGAGCTGGTGCATTTAATGTCGTGTGGAAATTCATGAGTGATTTAGCAAAGGACGTTAAACGAGGGCAAATATCATTAGCCTTACACTGGGACCAACTTAACAATTATGAAAAAGCTCAATGTAAAAAGGCATTCTTTACATCCACGCTATTTATGGTAATGTCTGGTCTCGCGATGCTCGCTAGAGGCTTGTCAGACAAGGATCGTCCATGGGCCGCTAAGATGCTTAGATACCAAATTGAACGACTGAGACTTGAAACTGGCGCTCTTGTTCCTAATATGATGATGCTTGAGAATTTCAGTCAGATTCTACAATCACCTATGGCTGGTATTGATGGTGTTAATAATATACTTAACGCTCTCAAATTCTGGCAAGCTGCAGATGAAATCGAATCTGGACGATACGAAGGATGGTCTGTTTGGGAACGTAATCTATTTAGGGCAATTCCATATCACAACATTGTTAAAGCAATGGATATGCGAAATGACAACTATATGTTTAGAATGTTTGATTCTAAATAAAATAAAAGGAGACAACCGATTTGGTTGCCTCCTTATTTTTTTTATTTGCCGCCGTAACTACCGCATTTTAATACACTTTCTAAATCATCCTGTGTAAGATTATCTAGCTCACCATTATTAAATATTCTATTTAATTCTTGAGCAATAATAATATCACTAACATCTTCAAATTCAAATCGTGGGGTATATCCTCTAGCTAATAATGCTTCAAGTATTTTAGTTCTTCCATACTTGCGGATGAAAGGAACAAGTTCACGATCTTCATCTGTAGGATCTTCTCCGCCAATTGCATCAATATCAACGGACGATGTGACATAAGTTTGCTTACGACGGCTCTTCTTTTTTTCTTGAGGTTGCTCCTCTTCTTTTTTCTCTTCTTGCTGAGGAGCTGTATGTGCAAAATCCTTATCAGTTAGTTTTTCTGGATTAGCCGGAATTCTTCTATCTTGAATATTGTGGGAAATATCAAATCCTTTTTCTGCAGCTTCTTTTAATGTATCTCGAGCTTCTTGAACGGCATTCTCTCGCTCAATCATATTGTGAAGAGTATTTGCATCAGATTCGGATATTTCCTTTACAACTTTAGATTTAACATTTCTTGCCATA